>OLZW01000337.1_pt1 | contig 40600 bp, 30 predicted proteins | sample 1674281 | NCBI WGS metagenome assembly OLZW01 (sample SAMEA103958157, study PRJEB25191) | human gut metagenome | biome: human-associated habitat [ENVO:00009003]; feature: intestine environment [ENVO:2100002]; material: feces | place: Germany | collected 2013/2015
ATGGCGGCGGCAGCGGCGATCTTCAGAAAGCCTTTGCGGGAGATCTTGTTCATAGTGGTTTCCTTCTCTTTCTCTTCTTGTGTCTCTTTGTGATTTTTGGCCCTGCTCTGTGGAAAAATCTGCACAGAACCAACAAAAACAGTTTAGCATACCTGTGAAAAGTATGTCAATCAATTTGGGGGCACGGAACGCCTTAAACTTTGTTAAACATTTGGCGCAGGTATGGCCCGGTCAATGGAGAAAAATGCAGGCTCTGCGGGTATTTTTGCCAAAAACAATGCACGGAAATGTTGCGCAGGTGTTGCGGGTATGTTACAATTGAGTTGCACACAGAAGCCGGCCAGCCACGACCGGCAGAACGGCAGCAAACGCTGTCACGGAAAGGAAGATTTTGGTATGAAGGTGGCAATGATCGGGCACAAGGACTTCCCGTCCCGTTCGGGCGGCGTGGAGGTCATGGTCGGCGGGCTGGCAACCAGTCTCGTCAAGCGCGGCTATGAGGTCACCGTGTACAACCGCGGGCTGCAGAAAGGGCACAATATTTACACGACCGAGGGCGTGCAGGCCCGCCGCATCTTTACCTTTCAGAAGGCGTCGCTGAATGCCATGGTCTATTCGTTCCTGGCCACCTTTGACGCCCTGACGCGGGACTGCGATGTGATCCACTACCACGCCATCGGCCCATCGGTGCCGCTGGTGATCGCCAAGCTGTTCGGCAAGCACACGGTGTGCACCGTGCACGGGCTGAACTGGAAGGTGGACAAGTGGGGCGGCTTTGCCAGCGCCTACCTGAGGCTGGGCGAGCGGGTGGCCGCAAAGTATGCGGATGATCTGGTGGTGCTGTCGGAGAGCGAGTGGAACTATTTTCAGGAGAAGTACGATCGTACCGCCATCCTCATCCCCAATGCGGTGCAGATGCGCCAGCCGCTGCCCTGCAACCTGATTCGCGAAAAATACGGGCTGGAAGCCGGGAGCTACATTCTGTATGTGGGCCGCATCTCGCCGGAAAAGGGCCCGCTGGACCTGGTGGAGGGCTATCTGAAAGCCCACACGGACAAAAAACTGGTGCTGGCCGGCCCCTTTGCGGAGACCGAGTACTGCACCACGGTGCAGGAGAAGATCGCGGGCAACCCCAACATCATCACGACGGGCTATGTGGTGGGCGACGCGCTGCTGGAGCTGTACAGCAACTGCGCCCTGTTCGTGCTGCCCAGCCACACCGAGGGCCTTTCGCTTTCGCTGCTGGAGGCACTGTCGCTGGGGGTGAAGTGCCTCGTGAGCGACATCCCGGAGAACACCACTGTGACCGCCGACTACGGCACCGAGTTCCGCACCGAGGACACCGACAGTCTGGCCCGGGCACTGGAGCGGGACACCGCCCAGCCGCTGACCCCGGAGCAGAGCAAAGCGCAGCTGGACTATGTGCGGGCCAATTTTGATTATGACATCATGCTGGATCGGTATGAAGAAGTGTACCATCACGTGACCGGAGATCCGCTCAAGGCGATGCCTTCGCATGGAGGTGCGGTGTGATGGACAACGCACAAAACCCGACCGGTCCGGTCCTGACCGCGGCCGAAAGCCGCCGCCGGGTGCTGCACAACATGTGCTCGTCGCTGTTGTACAACCTGTCGGTGATCCTGTTCGGCCTGCTGCTGCCGCGGCTGTACCTCACCAGCTTCGGTTCGGAGCTCAACGGTCTGGACAGCACCATCAAGCAGATCTTTTCCTGTCTGACTCTGCTGGAAGCGGGCGTGGGCCTGGCCTCGCAGCAGGCCTATTACCTTCCGGTGGCCGTGGGCGACCGGAAAGCCATCAACGGCATTTTTTCGGCCACGCATCACTATTACCGCCGCACCGGTATCGTGTATCTGCTGGTCACGGTGGTGTTTGCGCTGCTGTACCCCCTGTGCATCAACACAGTGCTGTCCTACGGTACCGTGAGCCTGATCGTGGTGTTCTACGGCATCCCGGGCATCGTGAGCTATCTGGTGCAGGGCAAATACCGCTCCTTTATGGAAGTGGAAGGCAAAAACTATGTGATCACCTACATCACCACGGCCACCATGGCGGCGGGCAACCTGCTGCGCATGCTGGCGCTGCTGTTTACCCGCAGCATCCTGTTGGTGCAGGTGACCTACTGCGTGCCTTCGGTGTTCCAGGTGCTGGTGCTTACGGCCTATATGCGCAAAAACTATCCGTGGCTCAACGCGCACGATACCCCCAATCTGGAGGCGCTGGCCCAGCGCGGCTCGGTGCTGGTGCATCAGCTCACGAGCATCGTGTTCAACAACACCGACACGATCCTGATCTCCAGCCTGTGCGGTCTGGCGTCGGCCAGTGTGTACACCATTTATATGCTGTTTTTCTCCAACATCGAAAAGCTGTTCTACTCGATCGTCAACAGCATCAGTTTTCGGCTGGGGCAGCTGTTCTATGTGGAGCCGGAAAAGTTCAAGCGACTGTACCGGCTGTACGATGCCCTTTACCTTTCCGCGGCCTTTGCACTGTTCACGACCGTGGCGGTGTTCCTGATGCCCATCATCGCGCTGTATACGTCCGGTGTGACCGATGCCGAGTACCTTGACACCCGCCTGCTGGTACTGTTTACGGCGGTGGAGTTGCTGTCCAGTGCAAAGCAGCCGTCGGGGATGCTGCTGAACATCAGCGGCCGCTTTGAAGAGACCCGGCAGCAGGCCCTGATCGAGATGGGCATCAACCTGCTGGTGTCGGTGATGTCGGTGCTGCGGTTCGGCATCGCGGGCTGCCTGTTCGGCACGCTGGCGGCGCACCTGTACCGCTATACGGCGTTGATCCTTTTTACCCGGACCAAAGTGCTGGGAGAGTCGCCGGTGGGCGATTTTGTGCGGCTGGGCGTCAACGGGCTGCTCTGCTTTGTGCTGCTGTACCTGCTGGGATTTGACCGCTGCTATGGCGGCGGCTACCTGATGGTGTGCCTGAAGGGTGCGTTGTTCGGGCTGTGGGTGCTGCCGCTGTTCCTTGTGGTGAACGCGGTGCTGGACTGGCGCAATGTGGACACCCTGCGCGGGCTGCTGCACACGCTTACGATCAAAAAAGGAGCGACGGAGGAAAAACACGATGCGGAATGAAGAAACGATGTGCGAGGGCCTGCTCTCGGTCGTGATCCCGGTGTACAACATCCGGGACTATGTGGAGCGCTGTGTCCGCTCGGTGCTGGCGCAGCCGGATGTGCCGCTGGAAGTGCTCATCGTGGATGACGGCAGCACCGATGACAGCGGCGCGGTGTGTGACGCACTGGCGGCGGAGGACAGCCGGGTCACAGTGATCCACAAGCCCAACGGCGGCCTGTCGGACGCCCGCAATTACGGGCTGTGCCATGCACAGGGCGAGTATATCCTGTTCATGGACGGTGATGACTGGCTGGCAGAGAACGTTTGCCCCGGCCTGCTGCAGATGGCGCTGCAGGACCGGGCCGATGTGGTCATCGGCAAGGTGCATTTTCTGCGCGAGGAACCGGTGATGACCCGCTGGGAAGAAGCGGTGGAAAAAAACTTCACCTTTCACACAGTTTACACCGGTAAGGAGTATCTTTTGAAATGCCTGCAGACCGGTGGCCTGCGGGTGGAAGTGGGGCGGCACCTGTACCGCACCGGCTTTTTGCGGGCGAACGGCCTGCAGTTCTGCAAGGGCATCCTGCACGAGGACGAAGAGTTCACGCCGCGGGTGCTGCTGCAGGCGCAGCGGGTGGTGCTGACCGGGCAGGAGATCTACTATTACGATAACTGCCGCGCCGGTTCCATCACGCACGCGGAAGGATTGAGCACCCGCCGTGTTCAGGACCGGCTGCGCATCTACGACAGTCTGGCGGAGATCTACCGTACGGTGACCCCGCGGGCGTTGCGCCGCCGCCTGCAGGATGACCTGTGCTGGAAGTATCTGGACTGCGCGGCGCGGTTCGATTGCAGGACCCTGCCGGGCTACCGCCCGCAGTGGCTGCGGATGCTGCAGTTTGCCTGCACGCCCCGCCGCCGGGCCAAGGCAGCGCTGTTTGCCCTCTCGCCGGAGCTGTTCCGGCGGGTGATGAATCATTGACCCATTGACGAGGAAAGGCAGAAGAGCATGGCGCAACATGCAAGAATAAAACGAACGCCCCCGCCGGACGGCGCACGCCGCCGATGGTGGCAGAACCGGCTGCTGCAGCTGCTGGCGGCTTTTGTGCTGCTGTGCGGCGTGGCAGCTGCCGGACTGAAACTGTACACGGATTATACGAATAGTCATTTTCAGGTGACCTTTTACCGGGTGACCTCCAGCCATGTGTCGGAAAAGCTGCGGGTCCTGTTTTTGTCGGACCTGCACCTGCGGGAATACGGCGAGCACAACGAGGAGCTGATCCAGACTGTGCAGGAGCTGGACCCGGACCTGATCCTGCTGGGCGGTGACCTTGTCACCTTCCCGAACCCGGAGTATGAGAATATGCTTTCGCTGTGCCGCAGCCTTGCCGATGTGGCCCCGCTGTACGGGGTGCTGGGCAACCACGAAAGCGAGATGATCTACGGCGGGGTGGATGACCAGCTGGCCGAAAAATTTTTGGAGGCCGGGGTGCAACTGCTGCGCAATGAGACCCGCACCATCCAGATCGGGGAAAACAACGTGGAGCTCATCGGGCTGGAAGGTGCCCTGAAGGACTTTTACAAATACGGTGCCAGCGACTGTGTGGAGAGCCTGAGCCGCCAGTACGACACCTTCCGCATCTGCATCAACCATGTGCCCATGGCCTTTGTGGACTACATGCAGGATGCGCCCTTTGACCTGGCGCTGGCCGGGCACACCCACGGCGGCCTGATCCGCCTGCCAGTGGTGGGGCGGCTGTACACCGCAGAGGAGGGGCTGTTCCCGGAGTATGCGGGCGGCATGTACCAGCTGGACAGCGGGGCACCCCTCATCGTGGGCTGCGGCCTGGGCGACTCCAACCAGATCCCCCGCGTATACAATCCGCCGGAGCTGGTTCTGGTGGATGTGAACTGGTACTGAGATGAACGAACTTGAAAGGAGGCCCGGAGACGTGGTGACAAAGATCAAGCAGATCTTCAAACAGGCTGTGCTGCGCTTCTGGAGCCTGCGGGTGCCGTTGATCGTGGTGTGCATCCTGCTCGCGGCACTGCGGTGCACCGCACAATATCAGGACAGCAGCCGGGTGGCCTCGGCCCAGATGACCCTGAACTACTCCGAGGCATCGCAGGGGCTCAACCCCAACCGCACCCGGTTTACGACTACCGACCTGACCTCCGACGAGGTGCTGCAGAGCACCCTGTACAACGCCGGACTGGAAGGTCAGATGACGGTGGAACAGCTGCGCAAGGCCATTACGGTGGAACCCACCGATGTGACCAACGTGAGCAGCTCGGAAAACTACATCACCACCAGCTGCAGCATCAGCCTGCAGCTGGAAGAACCCTGCCAGCACCTGACCGCAGCCACGCTGCTCCGGATCTTCTGCGGCAGTTACAAGGATTATTTCATGGAGCACTACGGCGAGAACCAGAGCGTGTTCTCCTGCACCATGCCGGATTACTTTGACACCGAGCCGTATCTGCGCCTCAAGAGCCTGACGCTGCGGGCCAACCAGCTGGACCGCTACCTCACGGCCCGTGTCAGCGAGAACAAGAGCTATCAGGACGCCACCACCGGCAACACCTTCCTGAGCCTGTCCAAGCAGATCCAGAACGTGATCAACTACGAGATCCCGCGCATCCAGGCCTATATCCTGCGTGGCGGCCTGTCGGCGGATGTTTCTTCCCTGACGGCCATGCTGCAATACAAGCTGCAGATCGAGCAGCTGGACTATCAGGAGCAGATGGCCTACTACAACTCCGACAATCTGGGCATTGGCCTGTACGATGAGAGCATGAGCGCCATCGTCATGATCCCCACGCTGGACGAGAACAGCGAGTTCTATATGTCCCGCACCAAAACGGCACTGGACACCATGGCCAGCGACGCCGACGGTGCCCTGGCGGAGGCGACCTCCCATCAGGATGTGATCACCACCACCCAGTATGTGGTGCAGCAAATGCAGACCATGAGCGACCCGGCGGGTCTGACCACGGTGAACGCCATGCTGCAGGAACTGGAAACCACCATGGATCGGATCCAGCAGGCACTGCGGGTGACGGATGCCTCCTATATCATCTATAAGACCCAGAACTACCTGGTGTTCAACTATGCGGCCGGCTCCTTTGTGCAGCAGATCGGCCTCAAGCGGGTGATCGTGGAAATGGCAGTCTTTGTGGTGCTGTGCTTCGGCCTGTGCATGGTGCGCACCGCCCGGCAGATCCGGAAGGAGGAACAGCGTTGAAAAAGTTTGATATCCTGCGCTACCTCCGGCGGTTCTTTGCACTGGTGCTGGCCGTGACCATGGCGGGCACAGTGGTGGTGTACTGGTACTGCAAGAACAACCAGACCTACACCGCCAGTGTGAACATCAAGTACCTGCACGACGGCATCAAGGACGGCTTTGCCCCGGACGGCACCGCCATGAACGTGGACGAGATCTATTCTTCCAAGGTCATCTCGCAGGCCATGGAGAGCCTTGGGCTGCAAAGCGGCATCAACCTTGTGCGCTCCCACTGCACGGTGGAAGAGCTGATCCCGGACGACCAGAAGGCCCTGCAGGAAGCTCTCATCGACAAGGGGGAAGAGTCTACCTACTTCCCGGACGAATACAAGGTGACGCTGGTGGTGGACGGCAGCCTGGGTGCGAGCTACGCCCGCCGGGTGCTGGATGCCATCGTCAGCAGCTATTCCACCATCTACACGGAGGAATATGTGGAGCTGCCCCTGACCATGAACCCCTCCAGCGGCCTGCTGAACAGCGGCTACGACTATTACGAGTGCGTGGACGTGCTGTCGGCCGACACCACCGAAGTGCTGAACTATCTGGAGGATAAAAAGACAAACTATCCCAACTTCCGCTCTTCGGTCACGGGTTATTCCTACGAGGACCTGTACGACATCTATAAGATGCTGTACGACTACGAGATCCCGTCGCTGTACGCGAATGTGATGACCGGGCCGCAGGTGCGCAACGCCGACAAGCTGTGCCGCAACCTGACCCAGAGCATCGAGAGCAGCGTGCAGAACGAGCAGGTGTATCAGGAGCGGGAAGCCTACCTCAGCGGCCTGATCCAGAACTACTCGGAGAAGAACCGCGACCTGATCAACTACCATTACCACAACGACGCCAATGACAGCGGTACCGACTACATCCTGAAGAACGTAGAGGCCTACGATGACAACCAGAGCAAGCAGATCACCTACGATTCGCTGATTTTGGAGTATGTGGAGATCGACAAGACCCTGCGCAGCAGCGCCATCCGCCGGGCCTATACCCAGCAGCTGCTGGACACCTTCCAGGCAGCCGGCGGGGTGGGCGGCGATGAGGCCTCCCATGCCGCGATCGAGTCGGAGATCAACAAGTACGAGCAGACGCTGGTGGACTACTACCAGATCGTGAACCAGACCAGCATGGAGCACAACCGCTCCCTGAGCGCGGACTATCTGCAGACCACCAGCTCCACCAGAGTGTGGCCCAGCATCAACACCAAGCTGTATCTGGCCATCGGCTTTGTATTCTTCTTCCTCGTGGGCTGCGCACTGGCCGTTGTGGTGGGCCGTTCCCGCGACTTTGTGGAATACTTTATGTATGTGGACAAAAAGACCGGTCTGCCCAACCGCGACCGTGTGGATGCCATGATGGCACGGCTGGAAAAGCAGGGCCTGCTGCCCAGCCACTTTACCTGCATGTGCTTCCAGTTTACCAGCCTGAACCATCTCTCGCGGGAGTATGGTTACTCGGTGGGCAACCATGTCCTGCGGGACTTCGCCGGGCTGGTGGCGGCCCTTGGCACCGAGGAGAGTTTCATCGGTTCCAACGGTGCGGGCCAGATCGTGGGCTTCTTCCGGGAATGCAACGCCGTCAAGGCGGAGGCCATTCTGGAAGTGCTGGACGAGCAGATCCAGGAGTACAACAGCCTGAACCCGGATTACGCCATCGAGTACAGGGCAGCCAGCGCCACCTCGGATGACGAAAAGGAATTCAACATCCGGGATCTGCTGCGCTGCGCATTCAAGAAGCTGCGGGATGCCAATAAGCCGCAGCCGGAGACCGCACACGAGACGGTGTAAAAAAGATAAGGAGGCGGCAGTCATGCTGCAGAATCAACGGGCCTGCCAGCTCGTCCGTTCCAAAACCGGCTGTGAGCCGCTGGCACTTGCCGTGGCGTGGGGTGCCCGCACGGCGGGCCGCTGTGCCGCCGGGGTGCTGGGAGCCGTGAAGCATCAGCGCTTTTCCGACCAGCAGCTGGAGACCTTTGCCGCCCGCGCGCCGGGCATCTGCCCGAAGCCGGTGTGCGATGCCGGGGAGCCCTGCCCGCTGCCGCCGCAGGACGATGCGGTGGATGTGTCGGTGATCGTGCCGGTGCACAACGGGGAGCGCTTTTTGCGCGCCTGTCTGGACAGCATCCTGCACCAGAGCACCACTCGCCGCCTGCAGGTGCTGGCGGTGGAGGACGGCTCCACCGACGGCAGCGGGGCCATTCTGGCCGAGTACGCCCGGCAGGGAGGGGTCACCGTGCTGCACCCGGAGCAGGGCGGCAGTGCGGCCCGCGCCCGCAACACCGGTCTGGCCCGGGCGGTGGGCCGCTGGGTCCTGTTTGTGGATTGCGATGACTGCCTGCTGCCGGACGCAGTGGAGACGCTGCTGGCGGCGCAGGCGCGTACCGGGGCGGATATCGTGCAGGGCGGCTGGCAGTATTGCGACGAAGCCGACACCTGCGGTGCGGTGCAGCAGTACGCAGAAGCGTGCTACACCGGCCCCCGGCGGCTGGATGTGGTGGAGCTGCCCGGCACTCCCTGGGGCAAGCTGTACCGCCGGACCCTGTTTGAACGGGTACGGTTCCCCTCCGGATACACTTGTTTTGAGGATGCCATGATCCATTTCTGGGTCTTTCCGCGGGCGAAGTGCATTGCTTCGACAAAACCTGTGGTATATTTGTGGCGCAAAAATACAATGGGGCTCACCGCGACCTCCCAGAATACGGCCAAAGCATTGCAGGCCTACTGGGTGGCTGAAGAAATGCTGGACGGTGCGGTGCGTCTGGGCCTGCCGCAGGATGCGCTGTTTGCCTGCAACCTGATCCTGCAGCTGGCCAATTACTGCTATGTGTGTGTGTCCGGTCTGCCGGAGGCGGACCGGCAGACGGCCTTTGCCTGCTGCTGCCTGCTGTACCGCCGGTGGGCAACGAAGCTGCCGGACCCCCGGATGCTGCCCTATGCCGTGCGGCTGGCGCAGCGGGCGCTGGAACAGGCGGACTATGGGCTATGGCAGCTGCAGGGCAGACTGTTCCTGCTGATCAACTGACCGGTTTACACCGGCACGGAAAGCGAGGTAGACCGCATGCAGGATGTTTCCAAGATCCTGACCCGGAAATATTACGGCAAAAAAGACCCGTTCCGCAGCCGGGAGTTTCGCCAGCCCCGCTGGATGGAACTGCTGGCGGTGCTGCTGTTCACCGTGTCCGGGCTGGGCGAAGGCAAAAGCATCAATGTGGTGCTGGGCGGTCTGCCCAAGGCGGTGACGCTGGCCTTTGTGGGGCTGGCCGGGCTGGAATTTTTCATCCGGGGTGATTTTGACCGGTTGAAAAAACTGGCCGGGCCGTCCGGGCTGTACATCCTGTATCTGGCGGTGCTTGCCGCCTGGTCCATGTTCATCTGGGTGCGCAACTTCACGGCCTTTACCTCCATCACCCGCGGCGTGGAAAAGATCCTGTATCAGAGCATCGCCACGGTGGTGGCCATCTGCTGCGTGTACCTGTACGGGCGGTTCAGCATCGACCTGTTCACCATCGGCATCTGCTGCGCAAACCTCTTCATCCTGTTCAGCGAGGTGCCCGCCTATGGTGTGGGCGAGAGCGTGAGCTCCCTGCTCACCAGCATCCTGTCGCTGGGCAACAACACCTATGGCTATGCCGAGCGGCTGGAGATCCACGAGGTGACCTTTCTGGAGGGCATCTTTGTGCTGTACTACCTGTTCTTTTCGCCAAAAGAAACCAAGCAGCAGCGCACCCGCAACTGGGTGCTGGCGGGCTGCTCCTTCTTTTTTGTACTGGCGGGCATGAAGCGCATCCTGCTGCCGGCGCTGGTGGTCTCGGCCTTTTACATCTGGGTGCTGCGCCGCAGCCATGCCAAGGAAAAGCTGATCATGCTCACCGGCGTGGCCTGGGTGACCCTGTTCTGGGTGTATCTGTATCTGGTGCACACCGGGGCCATCTCCCGGCTGTTGAACGCTGTGGGCGTCAACATGATGGGCCGCGATTACATCTGGAGCCTGGCCAAACCCTATTATCAGTTCTCGCCCACCTTCATCGGGCTGGGGTTCGAGGCGGTGGACGCCATGGTCACCCGCTTTTATGAGATCGGCCTCATTGATGTGGCCTACCCGCTGCACAACGACATCCTCAAGGTGTTCGTGGAACTGGGCTTTCCGGGGCTGTGCTTCTGGTGTGCGTTCCTGTACCTGATCCTGCCCTGGTACTGGACCAAACGCTACGGGCCCGAGGCCGGCATCCTGTATTTTGCCATCCTCAACCCGCTGTCCATGACCTACCTCACCGACAACACGGCCTTTTATTTCTGGTGCACCATGGGTCTGCGCATGATCCCGCTGGCGGTCTGCTGCTTTGCAAAGCCGACGAAGGACCCTGCCGCCCAAAAACAGACATGGCAGCCGCCCTCGGCGCAGGAGGTGCAGCGGCGCATCCGGGCACAGTACCGGGAGAAAGGAAGTTCTTCATGATCCATATCCTGCAGTCGGTCAGCAACATGGACCGGGGCGGCATCGAGTCGATGCTGATGAACTATTACCGGCATCTGGACCGCACGCGGTTCCAGTTCGATTTTCTGGTCAACAAGAAAAAGCCCGGCTTTTTTGATGACGAGATCCGCGCACTGGGCGGGCGCATCTTCCAGAGCCCGGGCGTAGCCCCGCAGAGCTACCCGGCCTACCTGCGCTCTATGCAGCAGCTGCTGGCCCAGCACCCGGAGATCAAGGTGCTGCACGCCCACAACGAGGCCATGCAGCTTTTTGCGCTGGAAGGCGCTAAAAAGGCGGGCCTGCCGGTGCGCATCGCCCACGCCCACAACACTCGTCTGCCCAAGGACGCCAAGCTGCCGATCAAATGGTTCTGCAAACAGTTCATTCCCGGCGCGGCCACCGATTACTGGGCCTGCGGGCGGGAGGCCGGCATCTACTACTTTGGACAGAGCGCGTGGGATGCCCGGGGCGTGACCCTGCGCAACGCCATCGACCTGGACCGCTTTGGCTACCGGCCACAGGTGCGCGCAAAGCTGCGGGCGGAATATGGCCTGAACGATAAGCTGGTGGTGGGCTGTGTGGCCCGCCTGATGGCGCAGAAGAACCACACCCGCCTGCTGGACATCTTTGCGGCCCTGAAAAAGGTGCGGCCGGACAGCTGCCTGCTGCTGGTGGGCGAGGGCGAGCTGCGGGCCGAGCTGGAAGCCAAAGCCGCCCGGCTGGGCATTGCGCAGGATGTGAAGTTCCTGGGCGTGCAGAGCGACACCTCCGTCTGGTATCAGGCCATGGATGTGTTCGTGATGCCCTCGCTGTTTGAGGGCCTGCCCGTGGTGGGCATGGAAGCGCAGGCGTCCGGTCTGCCCTGCGTGTTCTCCACCGGCGTCACCGAGGAAGTCCTGCTGCGGCCGGACAGCTGCCGCATTTCGCTGGAACAGCCGGACGAAGCATGGGCCGCAGTGCTGAAGGATGCGGACCGCAATCTGCCCGACCGTGCGCAGGCGGCGGCACAGGTGCGGGCTGCCGGGTACGACATCCGGCAGGAGACCCTGCGCCTGCAGCAGCTGTACACCAGCCTGATCGCCAAAAGGGGTGCCGCACATGCCTGAGATCAGTATTATTGTTCCGGTTTATAACGTAGAGCAATATCTCCCGGCGGCACTGGACTCTCTGCGGGCCCAGACCTGCCCGGACTGGGAGGCCATTCTGGTGGACGACGGCTCCCCGGACGGCTGCGGGGCGCTGTGTGATGCGGCTGCCCGGCAGGATGCCCGCTTCCGGGTGATCCATCAGAAGAACGCCGGGGTCGGCGCGGCCCGCAATGCCGGGTTGGCTGCAGCCCGCGGCACCTATGTGCAGTTTCTGGACAGTGATGACGCACTGGAGCCCCAGATGGTGGAGGTGCTGTGCCGCACGGCAAAGCAGACGGATGCGGACCTGATTATGTTCGGCGGCTATGAGGAGCACTACGCGGCCGACGGCACCCGTACCGGCTGCACCGACATTGCCCCGGTTCTGGAAGAGGTATACCGGGGCGACCCCTGCCCGCAATTGTTCCCGCAGCTGTCGGCCATGTCGCTGGTCACGCGGCAGCTGTTCCGCCGCCGCTGCATCGAGGAAGGCCGCTGTCGCTTTACCGATCATAAGATCGCGGAGGACGCCCTGTTTTTCGTGTCCTTTTACCGGCAGCACCTGCACTGTGTGGTGGGCATCCCGGAAAAGCTCTACCGCTATAAGCTGCGTGCCTCGGGGTCGGCCTCCCAGAGCTACCACCCGGAGCGGCTGGCCGATAACTTTTACCTTTCGGACGCGGTGGAAGCCGTGGCAAGGGACTGGGGCCTGAACGACGAGCCCGCCTGCCGCCGGGCCGTAAACCACAGCCGGGTGCTGGACCTGCAGCTGGGCATCAAGAACGTCTGCCTGGGGCCGCTGAGCTTCCGGCAGCGCACCGCATGGCTGCGGCAGGCGTTACGCATCCCGGCGGTACGAGCCGCTGTGCGGGACATGCCCCTGCAGGACGCCCGCAGCCGCAACGACTGCATCAAACTGGCCTTGCTGAAGGTGCGGCTGTGCGCGGCAGTGATCGCTCTTTCCAGCTGGAACAACCGCCGCTGAAAAACCAAAAACAACAAAGCGCCCCTGTGCACGGAACCCATCCGGTGCACAGGGGCGCTGTATTTTATAAGAGGAAAGCGGGGGCTTAATCGTCGTCGCTGTCCAGCTTGAGCACAGCGGTAAAAGCCTCGCTGGGCAGGGAAACGCTGCCCAGCTGGCGCATCTTCTTTTTGCCTTCCTTCTGCTTTTCCAGCAGCTTCTTCTTACGGGTGATGTCACCGCCGTAGCACTTGGCCAACACGTCCTTGCGCATGGCCTTGACCGTCTCGCGGGCAATGACCTTGCCGCCCACAGCCGCCTGCACCGGGATCTCAAACAGCGCGCGGGGGATGTTCTCCTTCAGCTTCTCGCAGATGCGGCGGCCCTTCGCGTAGGCGTTGTCTGCAAAGACGATCATCGACAGGGCATCGACGACCTCGCCGTTGAGCAAAAAGTCCAGACGGACGAGCTTGCTCTCGTGCCAGCCCTCCCACTCGTAGTCGTAGCTGGCATAGCCGCGGCTGCGGGACTTGATGGCATCAAAGAAGTCGTAGACGATCTCGCCCAGCGGGATCAGGTAATGCAGGTCAACGCGCGTTTCGTCCATATACTTCATGTCGACCAGCACGCCGCGCTTCGTCTGGCACAGGTCCATCAGCGGGCCGACGTAATCGTTCGGCGTGTAGATGTGCGCGTTGACGAACGGCTCCTCCTGCTTGACGATGCGGGTCGGGTCGGGGTAGGCGGAGGGGTTGTCGATGACCTCCACCGTGCCGTCGGTCAGCGTCAGGCGGTACTGGACGCCCGGCGTCGTCGTGATAAGGTCAAGATCAAACTCGCGCTCAAGACGCTCGGTGATGATCTCCATGTGGAGCAGGCCCAGGAAACCGCAGCGGAAGCCGAAGCCCAGCGCAGCACTCGTCTCCGGCTCAAAGGTCAGGCTCGCGTCGTTGAGCTGCAATTTCTCCAGCGCGTCCTTCAGGTCGGGATAGTCCGCGCCGTCGGCGGGGTAAATGCCGCAGAACACCATCGGCGTGACCGTGCGGAAGCCGGGCATCGGCTCCGGTGTGGGGTTGGCGGCCAGCGTGACGGTATCGCCGACGCGGGTGTCGCGCACGGTCTTGATGCTGGCTGTCAGATAGCCGACCTCGCCGGCCTCGAGCTTGTCACAGGGGGTCAGGCTCGTTGCGCCCATGTGGCCGACTTCCACCAGCTGGAACTCCGCGCCGGTGCTCATCAGGCGGATGGTATCGCCGGGCTTGACCGTGCCCTCAAAGATGCGGACGTAGACGATGACGCCCTTGTAGCTGTCGTAGATGGAGTCGAAGATCAGCGCTTTCAGCGGTGCGTCGGGGTCGCCGGTGGGGGCGGGGATATCCCGCGCAACGCTTTCCAGCACCTCTTTGACGCCGATGCCCAGCTTGGCCGAGACGCGCGGTGCCTCCATGCAGGGCAGGCCGATGACGTCCTCGACCTCCTTCGCCACGGCGTCAGGGTCGGCACTGGGCAGGTCGATCTTGTTCAAAATCGGCACGACCTCCAGATTGTGGTCCAGCGCCAGATAGCAGTTCGCCAGCGTCTGCGCCTCAACGCCCTGGCTGGCGTCGACGACGAGGACTGCGCCCTCGCAGGCGGCCAGACTGCGGCTGACCTCGTACTGGAAGTCCACATGGCCCGGGGTGTCGATGAGGTTGAACTCATAGGTCTCGCCGTCGTCGGCCTTGTAGCGCATCGTGACGGCGCGGGCCTTGATGGTGATGCCGCGCTCCTTCTCGATGTCCATGTCGTCCAGCACCTGGTCGGTCATGGTGCGCTTGTCGACGCTGTCGGTCAGCTCCAGCATACGGTCCGACAGAGTGGACTTGCCGTGGTCGATGTGGGCAATAATGCAAAAGTTGCGGATGTTCTTGCGGGCCATCAGGTTTCCTCCAAATTGTTCCAGATCTCGCAGATCTTGCCGTTTTCCTTATATACGCGGGGCACGCGGCGGGCAAGGCCGCACACGACCTCGTAGTTGATGGTCTGTGTCTTGGCGGCAATCGTGTCAGCCGTGTCGCCGCCGTCCGGGCCAAAGACCGTGACCTCGTCGCCCATCTTCACGCCGGGAATGTCCGTCACATCGACCATTGTCTGGTCCATGCAGACGCGCCCGACCACGGGGGCCCGCTGGCCGCGGATGGCCATGACGCCCCGGTCCGGCCCGCCGGACAGCATCCGCGGGTAGCCGTCAGCGTAGCCCACACAGACTGTGGCGACGCGCATCGGCTTATCGGCGGTAAAGGTGCGCCCGTAGCTGACGCTCTGGCCGGGCTGCAGCTCCTTGACAAAGGTCACGACGGATTTCAGCGACATGACGGGCTGCAGGGCGGGGAAGCGTACCTCATTGCTGGGGTCAAGCCCGTACAGGATGATGCCCGCGCGGGTCATGTCGTGCCGCCACTCGGGGTGGCGCAGCTGTGCGGCAGAGTTGGCGCAGTGTACCGTGCCGACAGGGCAGCCGTCCGCACGCAGCCGCTCCACGACCTGCGCGAACAGCGCGTGCTGCTCGTCGGTGTAGCGCTCGTCGTCGGGCTCGACGCTGTCCGCCACCGCAAAGTGCTGAAAGACGCCGCAGATGTCCAGCCCGGGCAGGGCGTAGAGGGCCTCCAGCTCGCGGATGGTCTCCGCAAAACCGGAACGCACCGCAAAGCCGATGCGGCCCATGCCGGTGTCGATCTTCAGGTGGACCTTAACCTTGACGCCCGCCTTGACGGCGGCAGCGGAGAGCGCCTGTGCGTATTCGGTCGAATAGCAGGTGGTGATCAGGTCGTTGGCAGCCAGCACAGCCGCATAGGTGGGGTCTGCGTAGCCCAGAATCAGGATGGGTGTTGTGATGCCGCCGCGGCGCAGGTGCCGCCCCTCGCCAAGGGAGCTGACAGCGAAGCCCGCAGCACCGGCCTCCTGCAGAACGCGGGCGATGACGTTATCGCCGTGGCCGTAGGCGTCCGCCTTGACGACGGCGCAGACCGGCCCGCCTACGGTGCGGCGGATATATTCATAATTTTCACGCAGGGCCGTCAAATCGATCTCGGCCCAGCAGTGCTTTTCCAAGGTAAGTGTATTCATAGTGCGCCATTTCCTCCGTAACAGTTTATTATAGCATGAAAACAGCGTTCCTGCAACCAATTTTCTGATTTTCTAATTTTCGCCGTCGCCGTTTGTGGTCAGGTGTGCGGCGTCCGTCTCGGACCAGTGGCCGTGTACCCGCTGCACGCCGACGATGCGCAGCTTGGAATGCAGGAAGTGCTGCTCGCGGTAAAGGCTGAAATAGCTCGACAGCATGTAGGAAACCGCGCATGCCAGCGCAAACAGCGAGACGCACTGCCCGCCGAATACCTCGATGGCAAGGCAGATGGACGCCAGCGGGCTGTTGGTGCAGCCGCAGAACAGCGCAACCATGCCCAGCGCCGCGCCCAGCTGCGGCGGCAGACCCAGCAGCGGCGCGGCCACACAGCCGAACGTCGCGCCGGTGAAGAAGATCGGCACGATCTCGCCGCCCTTGAAGCCTGCGCCCAGGGTCAGCGCGGTGAACAGCATCTTTAAAAGGAAGGCGTAGGGAACGGCCTCGCCGTCGATGGCGGCCTCGATGACCGCCGCGCCCGCGCCGTTGTAGTCGGTGGTGCCCAGCAGCTTTGTCAAGGCGATAATGAGCACGCCGCCCGCGGCGACGCGCAGGTAGATGTTCGGAAAGAATTTCCGGTACAGCTTCGGCGTGACGTGGAGCAGCTCACAGAAGAAGATGCTCAGCGCGGCCAGCAGCGCACCCAGGATGATAACGCGGACGAGATTGTCCGGCGTGGGGGCGGCCTCGGCCTGTAAGACGAACGCCTCGGGCGCCAGCCCCATTTTGCCGCTGATGAAAACGCCCAGCAGCGCCGACACCAGACAGGGGAGCAGTGCGGCGTACTGCATGGAGCCGACATCGACGACCTCCAGCGTGAAGATCGTTGCGGCCAGCGGCGTGCCGAAGATGGCCGAGAACGCGCCCGCCATGCCGCACATTGTCATTAAGCGGCAGTCACGGTTTTCTAAGCGCAGCGCCCTGCCGAGCTGCCCGGATACGCTGCCGCCCAGCAGCAGAGCCGCGCCCTCGCGTCCGCTGGACCCGCCGAACAGATGCGTGGCGACGGTGGAAACAAAGATGAGCGGCGCGGTGCGCAGTGTCAGCGGCTTGTGCTCCCGCACAGATACGAAGATTTGGTTCGTAGAGCCGCCGCCATCCGGGTCAAAGCGGTGATACAAAAATACGATAACAAGACCGGCAACGGGCAGCAGGTAAAGCAGCCACGGGTGCGCGCCGCGTGTGGCGTTGGCCCAGTTGAGCGCCAACCCGAATGCGCCGCCCAACGGGCCCACCACGCAGCCCACCAGCGCCGCCAGCACCAGCCACTTGGCGCACACCGCCTGATACCCCGCCGCGCTGCGCAGATACCGTTTGATCCGCTCCAAGACGACCCCTCCTATGCTATGCAAAATTTGAGATTATTATAGCCTTTTTGTGGGGAAAAGACAACAGAAAAATGAACCGCGGCAGCGCCTTTTGGCAGAGAAAGCCGAAGAACATTCCTACAGGTGTACCGAATAACAGAAGCGCCGCAGATTTCAATGAATCTGCGGCGCATTCCGATGGTCGAGGTGACAGGACTCGAACCTGCGGCCTCGTGGTCCCAAACCACGCGCGCTACCAACTGCGCAACACCTCGTTCTTATAACTTATCCATTATAATACACAAGCGGTGCGGGCGTCAAGTCCCGGCGCGGCAAAAATCATACAGCCAGACGGAGCAGCCCCAGCACCAGCAGGTGTGCGGGGTAGAAGGCATAGAAGAACCACTTGTAAAACGTGCGCCCGCGGGCGGTGCGCCGGCCACTGTACAGGTACAGGATCACAAACGCGGAGACAAGGATCGGCACAGCGCAGCCGACGGCCTCCCACACCTGCCCGCTGCCCAGCCCGGCCATGCCGCCGTAGAGCAGCGCCGCCGCGCCGAACGCGGCTTTCTGCCGCGTTCGGTTCCCCCCGGCCCAGGCAAACAGCAGCGTGAACACCGGGGCCAGCAGCGCCCAGTCACAGAACAGCGATGCGCAGAGCAGCAGCACGATGCAGACGCCGCGCAGCACGCGGTCCTGAATCTTCTCCTGCACCAGCAGCACCAGAAAGCAGAGCAGCAGCGTGAACAGCATGTTGAACTGCACAAACCCGGCGATGCCGTTTGCCGGAAAGGCCAGCTGATACGGCAGCTGCGCCAGCACGGCAAACCCCAGCAGCCGCCCGGCGTAGCGGCGTTTGGAGCGGGTGCAGCCGTAGCCTTCGACGAGAAAAAAGCACATCGTCACGGCGGTAAAGTAGCCGATGCAGAGGCACAGATTTGTCAGCGGCTGCCCGGCGGGCAGAAAGACGTTCGCAATGTGGTTGATAAGCATGGTGAGCATGGCTACCATCTTGATGGAATCACGGGACATGGTAAAAACCCCTTTCGTATTCATTGTAAAGTACGAGGGAGCGGGCGTCAAGATTGCAGCGGCACGGCAACATTTTTGCGGCCCGCTCTTTCTTTTGCCCTGTGCCTGCGCTATAATGAAGTACAGGGAAGCTATCGGAACAGGGAAAACAACACAGCTCTGCCGCAAGGTGTTCTGCGCGGGAATGCAGGGCTTTTCCCTGTGCCGGTCATTTGCTGTGTGCTGGTGTTTGTGATCGAGCTGTTTGTGTGAGGTACTATGATTGACGCAATAAAAATCCGCGGTGCGCGGGTACACAACCTGAAAAACATCGACGTCGATGTCCCCTTAAACAAAATCGTCGGCATTGCGGGCGTGTCCGGGTCGGGCAAATCGTCGCTGGCACTCGGCGTGCTGTATGCCGAAGGCTCGCGCCGCTACCTTGACGCGCTGTCCACCTACACCCGCCGCCGCATGACCCAGGCCGCCAAGGCACAGGTGGATGAGGTACTTTACGTCCCCGCCGCGCTGGCGCTGCACCAGCGGCCCGGTGTGCCGGGCATCCGCAGCACCTTCGGCACGGGTACCGAGCTGCTGAACAGTCTGCGGCTCATGTTCTCCCGCTTGGCCAGCCACCGCTGCCCCAACGGCCATTACGTGCCGCCAACGCTGAACGTCGCCGCCGAGCAGCCGATTTATTGCCCGGAATGCGGCGCACTTGTGCGTGCGCCGTCGGCGGAGGAGCTGGCCTTCAACAGCCAGGGCGCCTGCCGCACCTGCGACGGCACGGGCCTGGTCCGCACCGTGGACCGTGCCACGCTTGTGCCTGACGAGAGCATCAGCATTGACGACGGGGCCGTCGCGCCGTGGAACAGCCTGATGTGGTCGCTCATGACCGACGTCTGCCGCGCCATGGGCGTGCGCACCAATGTGCCGTTCCGTGAACTGACCGACAGGGAAAGAGACATCGTTTTCAACGGCCCGGCGGAGAAAAAGCATATCTTCTACAAAGCCAAAAACACGCCCGAGGCCGGGGAACTGGACTTTACCTATTACAATGCGGTCTACACGGTGGAGAACGCCCTGGCCAAGGTCAAGGACGAGAAGGGCATGAAGCGGGTGGAAAAATTCCTGCGCGTGGATACCTGCCCGGACTGCCGCGGCTCGCGCCTGTCAGAGGCCGCCCGTGCGCCGCGGCTGCGGGGCATCGGGCTGGATGAGGCGTGCAGGATGACGCTGACAGCACTCTGCGGCTGGGTGGACGGCGTGCCCGCCAGCCTGCCGCCCGAGATGCGCCCCATGGCCGAGAGCATCTGCGCCTCGTTCCGCGAGACCGCGCGTCGGCTGTTGGATCTGGGGCTCGGCTACCTGACGCTGGACCGCGCGTCGTCAACGCTTTCCACCGGTGAGCGCCAGCGGATGCAGCTGGCCCGCGCCGTGCGCAACCGCACCACGGGCGTTTTGTACGTGCTGGACGAGCCGTCCATCGGGCTGCACCCCTCCAACATCGTCGGCCTGAACGGCGTCATGCACGACCTGATCGCCGACGGCAACTCGGTGGTGCTCGTTGATCACGACACACAGGTGCTGGCGGAGTCGGACTGGCTCATCGAGATGGGCCCCGAGGCCGGTGCGGGCGGCGGGCACGTCATTGCCGAGGGCACGGTGGCCGACCTGGCCGGAAACCCGGCGTCCCAAATCGGCCCGTTTCTGGGCGGGCAGGGGAGTGCTGCGCCCCGGAACCGCCCGGCGGCGGAGCTGTTTGCCGAGGGGCGCATCCATCTTTCGACGGACGCCATCCATACGGTCAAGCCGCTGGAGGTGGACATTCCCAAGGGGCGGCTGACCGTTGTCACGGGTGTGTCCGGCTCCGGCAAGACGACGCTGATTCTGGAAAGCCTTGTCCCGGCGCTGGCGGCGCAGACGGCGGGCAAGCCGCTGCCGCCCCACGTAAGGGCCGTCGAGGCCGACGGCATCGCGCAGGTAAAGCTCATTGATGCAACGCCGATTGGCATCAACGTGCGCTCCACCGTGGCGACCTACGCCAATGTACACGATGAGCTGCGCAAGGTCTTTGCCCGCACGCCCGATGCCAAACGGCTGGGCTACAAGGCGGGCGACTTCTCCTACAACACAGGCAAGCTGCGCTGCCCGGTCTGTGACGGCACCGGCGTCATCAGTCTGGACGTGCAGTTTTTGCCCGATGTGGAAATTCCCTGTACCGGGTGCCGCGGCTCCCGCTACAGCCGCGACGCCGACGCCGTGCGGCATGAGAACAGGCACGGCGGGACCTGCACGCTGCCGCAGCTCATGGACATGGACATCAACACGGCGCTGACCGTCTGTACAGACTTGAAATTGGTGACACAGCGCTTAAAAGTGCTGCAGGATCTGGGCCTTGGCTACCTGACGCTGGGCGAGGAAACGCCGAGCCTGTCCGGCGGCGAGGCACAGCGGCTGAAGCTGGCCAGCGAGATGGGCAGGGCCCAGCATGACACAGTGTTTGTCTTTGACGAGCCGACCATCGGCCTGCACCCGCTGGACGTGCGCACGCTGCTGGGCGTGTTCCGAACCCTGATCGAAAACGGCGCGACGGTCATCGTCATTGAGCATGACCTCGACGTCATCCGCAGCGCGGACTATCTCATCGACATGGGACCCGGCGGCGGTGAGGAGGGCGGACGTGTCGTCGCCTGCGGAACCCCCGCCGAGGTGAAGCGGAACCCGGAGAGCAGGACGGGAAAATTTATTTGAAACGTATCATGCCTTCCCCCTTGGGGGAAGGTGGCCGTAGGCCGGATGAGGGGCGAGCTTGCCGTGATTGCCCGTAAAAGGGTTGCTACGCAAACTCGCCCCTCATCAGTCACCTTCGGTGACAGCTTCCCCCGAGGGGGAAGCCTTTTTCGTTTTGTACATACTGCACAAAAACTACCCTTCATTTTTGGTGAGTGAAAATGACCGAAACTGATTGATTTTGACGGATAATCTGCTATAATAAAGCTACAGTCAATCAGAAACATCCACAAAACACCAAAATCGGTCAAGCAAAGACCGGGAAAGGAGCAAACCCCTATGTTAGCCGAGGAACGCTTTGCCCTGATCCTGAACCTGCTGGCGGAAAAACGCACCGCCACCGTGCAGGAGCTGTGCGAGGCACTTAACGCCAGTGAATCCACGATCCGCCGCGACCTGACCGAGCTGGCGCGGCAGGGCCGTTTGAATAAGGTCCACGGCGGTGCGACCCTGCCGGACGGCCAGTTTTTGGCCGATGAGCCGACGATGGCCGCCAAGGAGGCGCTTGCCGTCGGGCAGAAGCGCAGCATCGCGCAGGCCGCGGCAGACCTGATCCGGGCGGAGGATTTCATCTACATCGACGCCGGTACAACCACACTGGCCATGGTCCGGGCGCTGAGCGGCCCCGCGCTGGAGGCCCACTACGTCACCAACGGCATCGCCCACGCGCGGCTGTTGGCACAAAAAAGCTGCCACGTCTGCGTGCCGGGCGGTCTGCTGCGCCCCCGGACAGAGGCCATCATCGGTGCGGCGGCCATCACGGCGCTGCAGCAGTTCAATTTCACCAAGGCGTTCATCGGGGCCAACGGCGTGGCGCTGAACATCGGATTCACAACGCCCGACCCGGAGGAGGCCGCCGTCAAGGCCGTTGCCGTCCGCCGCGCGCGGGAGACCTGGTATCTGGTGGATGACAGCAAATTCGGCCGGGTCTATCCTGCCGTCATCGGGGAAATTTACAGCGGCGCGATCCTGACGAACCGCTGCCCTGACCCAAAATACAGACAGCTGACACTGGTAAAGGAGACAGAGCAATGATCTACACAGTGACATTCAACCCGGCCATTGATTACGTTGTGCGGCTGGACCGTGAGCTGCAGGTGGGCGACGTCAACCGCGCCAGGGGCGAGGACTGCGTGCTGGGCGGCAAGGGCATCAATGTGTCCGGCGTGCTGGCCCAGCTCGGGTGCGAGAGCGTCGCCCTCGGCTTTGTGGCGGGCGAGACCGGCGCCTGGCTGGAGCGCGGCCTGGCTGCGCAGGGCCTGAAAACCGATTTCGTCCACCTCGACCACGGTATGACCCGCATCAACGTCAAGATCAAGGCCGGGCAGGAGACCGAGCTCAACGGCGCGGGCCCCGACATCCCGGAAGCCGCCATGCAGGCGCTGGAGCAAAAGCTCGACGCCCTGCAAAAGGGTGACATTCTGGTGCTGGCGGGCAGCATTCCGGCCAGCCTGGCCCAGACGACCTATGAGCGGCTGCTGGCCCGGCTGGAGGGCCGCGGCATCCGCGCCGTGGTCGATGCCACGCGCGATTTGCTCGTGAACGTGCTACCCTACAAGCCGTTCCTCATCAAGCCGAACAACCACGAGCTGAGCGAGATCACGGGCGTCAGGCTGACGAATGATAAGGAAATTGCCGCTGCTGCCCACATGATGCAGGACAAGGGCGCGCGCAATGTGCTGGTCAGCATGGCGGGCGACGGTGCGCTGCTGCTGGATGAGCACGGCACGGTCTACCGCATCGGCTGCCCCAGGGGCAAGGTCGTCAACAGTGTCGGCGCGGGCGACAGCATGGTGGCCGGTTTTGTGGCCGGTTACCAGCAGAGCGGCGGCGATTATGAGGCCGCCCTCCGCCTGGGCACCGCCTGCGGCAGCGCCACCGCGTTCAGCCTGGGTCTGGCGACGAAGGCGGATATTGATGCACTGCTGGCAACGATGTGACGCGGCGCTGTAACGGAGGATGCCTGCATCGACCCCTGCAAAAAACGGCAGCCGCCCCTAAGCCTTCCCAACAGCACCCATTTACCGTAAAGCAGCGGGCCGGGCATGCCCGGCCCCTGCAAAGATAGTTACTTAAATGAAGAAGGAGAACTGTCCTATGCGTATCACGGAACTGTTCACTGCGCAGTCCATCGCGCTGGATGTCGCTGCCCCGGATCAGGCCGCCATCCTTGACAAGCTCGTTGATCTGCAGGCGACCCACGGCAATATCACCGATAAGGACGCCTACAAAAAGGCCCTCTACGCCCGCGAGGCCGAGGCATCCACCTACGTGGACAACGGCATCACGGTGCCCCACGCCCGCACAGCCTGCGTGACCCGCCCCAGCCTGGCAGCGCTGCGGCTGAGCACTCCGGTCCAGTACAACGCCGATGACGACGGCAAAACCGACCTGCTGTTTGCGATTGCCGCGCCGGAGAATGGCAGCCTGCACATTGACATGCTGGCCCGTATGATGCAGATGCTGATGAACGATGACTTCGTCGAAAAGCTGCGCGCCGCCAAGACGCCCACCGAATTTCTCGACGCCATCGACGCCCAGGAGGATGCCCAATTTGGCGAGGAGAGCTTCACCCAACAGGAGATCCCCCGGAACGGCTACCGTGTGCTGGCCGTCACGGCCTGTCCCAACGGCATTGCCCACACCTACATGGCCGCTGAGGCCCTGACCAAGATGGGCGACAAGCTCGGTCTGCCAACCAAGGTCGAGACGAACGGCTCCGACGGAGCCAAGAATGTGCTGACCCCCGAGGAGATCGCCGCCTGTGACGGCATCATCATTGCGGCGGACAAGAACGTCGAGACCGCCCGCTTCGACGGCAAGCCGGTGCTGTTTGCCCGCGTGGACGATGGCATCCACAAGCCGGAGGAGCTGATCAAGAAAATTGCCCACGGTGAAACTCCCATCTACCACGCCGAGGCCGGGGCCAAGACCCGGCAGGCCGCGGGCGGCGCAAGCGACAGCTTTGGCCACAGCCTGTACAAGCACCTGATGAACGGTGTATCGCACATGCTGCCCTTCGTCGTGGGCGGCGGCATCATGATCGCGCTGGCCTTCCTGCTGGACGATTACACGATTGACCCTTCCAACTTTGGCATGAACACGCCGGTGGCGGCGTTCTTCAAGACCGTCGGCAGTGCGGCGTTCGGTTATATGCTGCCGATCCTCGCAGGCTTTATCGCCATGTCTATTGCGGACCGTCCGGGTCTGGCCGTCGGCTTTGCGGGCGGCGTGCTGGCCATGAACGGTACGAACTTTGCCGGCCTTGCCCACGGTGAGACCACCGGCATCTCCGGCGGCTTCCTGGCGGCGCTGCTGGCGGGCTTTGCCGCGGGCTACATCGTGCAGTTCCTCAAGAAGATCACCGAGAAGCTGCCTGCCAGCCTCAACGGCATCCGCCCGATGCTGATTTATCCGCTGGGCGGCATCCTCATTATTGGTGCGGTCATGTGCGGCATCAACCCGGTTATGGGCATCATCAACACGGCAATGACCGACTGGCTGAACGCCATGGGCGGCACGTCCAAGGTCCTGCTGGGCGCAATCGTTGCCGGCATGATGAGCATTGATATGGGCGGCCCCTTCAACAAGGCGGCCTACGTCTTTGGCACGGCGGCGCTGGCCTCCGGCAACTACGGGGTTATGGCCGCGGTCATGGTCGGCGGCATGGTGCCCCCGATTGCGATTGCCCTGTCTACGACCTTTTGCCCCAAAAAGTGGAGCCCCGACGAGCGCCGCAACGGCATCGTGAACTACGTTATGGGCCTCTGCTTTGTCACCGAGGGCGCGATCCCGTATGCTGCCGCTGACCCGCTGCGCGTCCTGCCCAGCTGCATCATCGGCTCCGCGCTGGCCGGTTCGCTCTCCATGGTGTTCGGCTGCGCCCTGCGCGCACCCCACGGCGGTATCTTCGTATTCCCGGTGGTTGACCACGCACTGCTCTACGTAGTTGCCCTGATCGTCGGCAGCGTCGTCGGCGCTGTGATCCTGAGCCTGCTCAAGAAGGAGTACGTCGAGGAATAAATAAGAAAACGGTACAAGGCCGCTCCCGTGCGATGGGGGCGGCCTTGCCGTCTGTTTGGAACCATGGTATAATGACAAAAAACACAAAAGGAGACGTTTCATGCAGGTCGTGTTTTCCCCGGGTGCTGAGATAAAATTTGAGGGCGCAAATAACTTTCGTGAGCTGGGCGGCTACCGCGCGGCGGATGGGCGGCAGGTAAAATACGGTCTGCTCTACCGCGGCGGCAACCTTGATCTGCTGAAAAGCGAGGCCGACCACGCACGGCTGGCGTCGCTGGGCCTGCGGGAAATATTGGACCTGCGCAGTGCAGGGGAGAGCGCTGCGCACCCCGATCCGGCGGTCCCGGGGGCGCACTACCAGCGCGTCTGCGGTATGCGCAACGCCGACGGCACCGAAATGGACTTTTCCGGTCAGGGTATCGAGCGCCTGCGGCAGGAAAAGAAAGCATTTGAGCGCAGTGTGGGCCGCCCGGTGCACGATTTTGAGTGGTTCAGCGCTCTGTACCGGGAGATGCCGTTCCGCAATCCGGCCTACCACGCGCTGTTTGCCCTGTTGGAGGGCCGCCGCGTGCCGGTGCTGTTCCACTGCTCCTGCGGCAAGGACCGCACAGGTATCGGGGCCATGCTGATCCTGCTGGCGCTGGGCGTCTCCCGCGCGGACGCGCTGGCCGATTATATGCTGACCAATGTCTACCGCCGCGAAATCATTGAGCGCTTCCTGGCGGATAAGCCCGCCGCCGAGCGCGATCTGTTGCTGCCCGTCGAGGGCGTCAGCGAGCCGATGGGCGCAGGAGCCATCGACGAAATTTTGCGGCGCTACCCGAGCTATGAGGCGTACTTTGCCGATGAATTCGGCCTTGACGCCGCAAGGCTGAAGGCGCTGCGGGATTTTTATCTGGAATAACTGGAATAAAAACAACCGCTCCCTTGCCGGAAAATGGCAGGGGAGCGGTTGTGATTTGCAGGGAAAAATCAGCCCAGGCTGATGCCCATGGCGCGGGCGACGTTCAGCATGTCGCAGTCGCCGGGCACACCGCGGGTCTTGCCGGCAATGTCGGCCAGCGGGTTGGCGGTCACATGGCGGTTGACCATGGCGACGGTCACGCCGTAGTGCTCGTCCGCCACGAGACCGGCAGCGTAGGAGCCGAACTGGGTGGCCAGCACGCGGTCATAGGCGCTGGGGCTGCCGCCGCGCTGCATGTGGCCGGGCACGCAGATGCGGGTCTCGGCACCGGTCATCTCCTCGATCTGCTTCGCAATGCGGGCTGTGGCGGTGGTGTAACCGGCCTCGGCGCGCTTGGCGGTCCACTCCTTGCGCTTCATCTTGGCCTCCTCGGTGGAGAAGGCACCCTCGGCCACGGCCAAAATCGAGAAGTTCTTGCCCGCCTTGGCGCGGTTCTCGACAGCAGCGGCGACCTTCTTGATGTCGTAGGGCAGCTCCGGCAGCAGGATGATGTCCGCGCCGCCCGCAATGCCGGAGTACAGCGTCAGCCAGCCGGCTTTGTTGCCCATGATCTCAATGCACATGACGCGGCTGTGGCTGCCCGCGGTGGTGTGGATGCGGTCAATGACCTCGGTGGCGATGTCCACAGCAGTGTGGAAGCCGAACGTCACGTCGGTGCCGTAGATGTCGTTGTCGATGGTCTTGGGCAGACCGATGATGTTCAGGCCCTCCTGGCTGAGCAGGTTCGCGGTCTTGTGGGTGCCGTTGCCGCCCAGGCAGAGCAGGCAGTCCAGTTTGGCGGCGCGGTAGTTTTTCTTCATCGCGGCAACCTTGTCCACCTTGTCCTCCTCGACCACACGCATTTTTTTGAACGGGGTGCGCTTGGTGCCCAGAATGGTGCCGCCCACGGTCAGAATGCCGGAGAACTCGTCCGGGGACATCTCCCGGAAGTTGCCGTTGATCAGGCCGTCGTAGCCGTTCATGATGCCGACGATCTCGACCTTATCGCCCATGCGGTGGTACAACGCTTTGGCCACGCCGCGCAGGGTAGCGTTCAGGCCGGGGCAGTCGCCGCCGGAAGTCAGAATACCAACACGAATCGCCATTGTAAAAACCTCCCGTTGCTAATATATTCTACTATATATAAATGTACGCTAACCGCAAAAGGATGTCAAGTATAGTTTTTGCACGATGCTGCGAGCAGAATAAACTTTTTTGAAAAAATCTCAAAAAAATTCAAAAAAAGGCTTGCAATTTGGAAACACCTTTGCTATAATAACATACGTCGCCGGGTGACACGGCAGACACAAAACAAAATATGGGAGCTTTCCCGAGTGGCCAATGGGGACAGACTGTAAATCTGCTGCTTAATGCTTCGGTGGTTCGAATCCACCAGCTCCCACCAAAAAGAACCCGCAACTTAGGTTGCGGGTTCTTTTTTGTGCTGGAGCTGGTAGGATTCGAACAGGTCGGCCGTCCGCAGACGGCAAAAAACAGTCCTGCGGACTGTTTTTTAGACCGCGGCTTGCGAATCCACCAGCTCCCACCAAAAAGCTGTGGCAAAGATGTTGCCACAGCTTTTTTCTTTGCTGTATCGCACAAAATCGGCAAAGGCGATGACCGATTTTCAAAGTGCGTTCTATAGAGATGTCCAACTGCTTCCGGGCGGTTGGATTTTTTTGTTGCCAACCTTTTCTGCTGCTTTCAGAATGTTAAGGCAATACCGCATAATTCTAAGTGCCGATACGGCGAGCAAGGTGCCGCAGCCACCGGAGCGGTGCTTGAGCCGTTAGGCGGGAATTGTGCGGTATTGCCTTAAATTTCCCCGTAGCCGGAGACCGTGGAATGGTTCATGCCCATCCTGTAAAATCAGAAACCGGGCACAGAATTGCAGCGGGCACTTGCAATCCGGGCGGAAAACAGGTATAATAGCAACTGTTACCTGTCTCAGTAGCTCAGCTGGATAGAGCACACGCCTCCTAAGCGGCAGTTCGTTCGAGTCCGTGGGCGGAGGAAAATTGAATATTTTTGATATATGTCCCAGTAGCTCAGTTGGATAGAGCACGAGCCTCCTAAGCCCGGGGTCGCACGTTCGAGTCGTGTCTGGGACGCCAAAAACACCGCTGCAAGCCATTTTTCGCTGGTTTGCAGCGTTTTTTATTTTGCTTCTCCCGGTCTCTTGCTCGTTTGGGACCGGGAGAATTTTATGCGCTGCAATGTATATCCTGCTAAGAAGAAACGAACGATTTCCATGTTCCTGCTAAGAAAAATCCCATCTTTGCTAATTGGAGTTTTCGGACTTACCTGCCGCCTGGTGCCGCCGAGAGCAGCGCAACCAGGGTATTTGCCAGTTCCGGCGACTGCCGGAGCTGTTCCACCAGGGCCTCCAGGTCAAGCGTCGCCGGTGCCGGTTCCTTCGGCTCCTCTGGGGGACGGACCGCGCGCAGGTTGGGATTTGCGTAGAAGGCGCTCTCAAACTTCTGGGCGTTGATCTTGCGGTCCTCGTCCAGGATATGGGCATACACGCTGGTAATCATGTCAATCTCCGCATGGCCCGTGTCGCCTTGGGTGGCCTTCAGGTCGCCGTGGTTCAGTTTCAGCTTGTAGGTGGTGCTGGAATGACGGAGGGAATGAAAGACCACCCTGGGCAGCCCTGCCTTCTCCCGCAGCTTCTCAAACTCCTTCAGGATGATGCGGTCCTCGCAGGGGCGTCCGTTGGGCAGCGCCACTACCAGGTCATAATCCTGATACTCGTCACCGAGAAAGCCCCGCAACTCATCCTGGGCTTTCTTCCATTCCCGCAGGATGTAGGCCAGCGTCTTGGGCAGCCACACCTTGCGGATACTGGAATCCGTCTTGGGCTTTTTCAGAATCACCCTGGTGCTGGTGTTGGGAAACAACGGCGTAAAGATGTGGTAGACGTCCTTCTGCCCCAGCATCTCAATGGCCCGTTTGGAGGCCCGCGTCAGCTCCTTGTCGATATAGATATAGGCATTGTCATCGGCAATATCCTCGTCGGAGATATGGACATTGTTCCAGGTCAGCCCCAGGATCTCGCCCATCCGCAGGGAGCAGGCAAAGGACAGGTTCATCGCTACATAGAGCTTGCTGTCCGTACACTGATCCAGAGCAGTGCGGATCATATCGGCGGTCCAGATGTCTCGCTTCTTATACTCCGTCTTGGGCAGTACCACATTGTCAAAGGGGTTCTTGGCGATCAGCTCCCACCGTACTGCCTGCTTGAAGGCGCAGCGCAGAAGCTTGATGATCTTCTCGATGGTGGCGTTGGTGACCAGGTCTGTCTTTGCATGATGGGTCCTGGTATTCACTGCCGGGGTTTTCTGAAGGGTCTGGATGTACTTGTCCACCACCCGCGGCGTGACCTCCTGCACCTTCAAATCTCCAATGATGGGGTTGATGTAGTTGGAGATCAGCGAGTTCTGGCTGTCGTACATGGACACGCCCCACTTCTTTTCCCCATAGAGAGAAACAAAGTCCAAAAGAAATTCTGCGATGGTCTGGTTGCTGGGCGGAAGGAAGGTCCCTGTGAACTGCTGGTTCTCCACCTCCGCTTTGCGCTTCAATGCGTCCTGGTAAGAGGTGCGGGTCTCCCATTTCTGCCGGGTCTCACCGTTCTCGTCCGTATAGTTGTAGACGATGGAATAATTCTTTTTCCGTTTGATAATCGATGCCATAGCGATACTTCCTTTCTAAGTCATAGGTCGAGCGACTCCAGCCACTCATCGAATGACCGCTTGGAAATCCGTATGGCGTTGCCAATTCGTACGATCTTGAAGTGTCCTTCCTTCACGAGAAGATAAGCGGATGTGCGGCCAATACCCAGGATCTGAGTAATGTCCTCTACCGTATAGGTTCTACGTTCCGGGGACTCCTTCTTCGTACCGTTCCATGCTTGCGACATGGCAGCCCCCTTTCTAAAACAAGAACGGCGCGTAGAAGGAAGGTCATAATTTGCCTATCCTCATTTTAACGCGCCATTCCGGGTTTGTCTGCTGCTAATCGAAAAGTTTACGAACTATCCATAAACTCAAAGCAACAGAATGATTGTAAAAAGAAAGAGGCAGAAAACGGATGGCTGCTGGCACAGCTCCACGGGAATTTCACCCCGGCCCATGCTGATGGGTGCGGCGCACGATGCTTTGCGGGCGTCCAATGCGCGAGTCTCATTATCCTGCCTGCATATCATCGCCCACAGGTTGCCACACCTGTTTTACGACCCGGTTTTGTCGCTCTCCTGTTTAGCAGGGGTCCCGTCCTGCGGACTTGCAACAGGGTCATGGCGCACCGGCCGACCGGCTCCACGCAGACAGATCGTATCCGTCTGCCTTATACTGCGCCGGAGGCCTCCCGCCGGGCTTTCTTTGTCAAGGAGCTATAACGGGACGCCGCGTGGAAAGGGGAACACGCAGCGCCCGGCCCTGGATCAGCTCAGGTCAAAATCCAGGATAGAAATAATCAGCTTTGCTTCCAGCCGACCGCGCAGATCTTCGTCCACCTGGGGACGGGGATAGCCGTCAGGGCCATAGCTCGTCCGTGTAGACAGCGCGGCGATGTAGCCGGAATAGTGCCGGACTACCCGGCTCACCGCTTCGGGGTCTCCTCCGACAGCGGCGGCGATCACCGGGTAAGGGATCAGTGATGCCCGCGTGCACGCAGATTTAGTCATCCGCTTCACCTCCCATCAGCTCCTTCAGCAGCCGATAGGCTTTATGCCTGCGGGTATTGACCGTCCGGCGGGCCATGTCCATGTACTTGGCGATCTGTTCATCGGTCATCCGCAGGAACCAGTGCATCATAAAGATTTCCCGGTCCTTCTGGGACAGCCCCAGAAGTGCCTCGGCCAGCCGGTCGTCCTCGATCAGGATCACAGCGCCCTTCACAGGGAAGGTCGTGTACTCCCACGAGTAGCGGTCATATACCGCAAGCTGGGCCAAATCAGCCTCGGACAGTTCTTCCAAAGATGTGAAACGCTTCTGGCGCCGGCTGATCTGGCGATAGCCGTTGCACGCCTCGCATTTCAGCACCTTCTTGCAGTAGCTGTCAAAGGCGTACTGCTTGTGCTCGTAGTGGCGGTCAGGTTTCAAGTTCTCACCTCCCTTCGTGCCGGGAGGCAATTCTTTTCTTCCCCTTTCGCTCACTACTCGTTCACGAGAGGTCCTGTTTGGCTGGTTTTCGGGATCTATCTGAAAAAATTTTTTGCCGCTCATACTTGGCTCCTTTCGTTTCGTTCAGGTTGACAGGCCGGAACGAAACGGGGCGGGGAGCGGCAGCCCACGCCCAGGCGCAGGCGGTCACGGGGACGGGCTTTGTTGGATATGAGCCGCAGTATATAAAAAGCGAGCCATAACTCACTTTCATGAGCATGGCTCGCTGCTGCGTTATTGGAATATTTTTCGTAGTGGCATGGGCGTCCGCCGCATAAGCGGTAAACCCCGCCTTATTTTGACCTCCTTTGTGTTGGCGCTCTCATCCATATCTCCCTTTACTCCGAAATATGAGTTATAACTCACTTTACATGAGTTCTATGGTTATTTATATGAGCGGAAGCACACCCTACAATGATGTAGAGGTGATGTGTAGTGAACAATCCGCTGGATCTATTTGCATGGAAGGTGCGGTCAGAACGGAAGCGCCAGCATCTGACGCAGAAGCAGTTAGCTGAACGCCTCGGTATGAACCCCCGCACGATCATAGATTTGGAGACCTGCCAGAGTAATCCGAAATTTGAAACGGTGGTCCTTGTCGCCAAAGAACTGAATATCAGCGTGGACGCCGCCATCTTCCCGGAAATGGTAAATCAGACAGTCTCGAAAACAGTTGTGGACTTCTTTGCCGGGAAAAGCGAAGCAGAGATCGAAAAATTTATCGCGCTCTGCAAACAGGCGGAAACCTTCCAGAAAGACGAGTAACGCGGTCGGGTTCGATGTGCCCGGCCGCGTTACTGTTTTACCCGTCTGCTATGCGGGCATATCATTCTTTTTTTGTTTTATAGGCATCGCGCAGATGCTCGAAGGATTCCTGGCTGATGACATGCTCCATCCGGCAGGCGTCCCGTTCCGCTGTTTCCGGGTCTACGCCGGCCTCGATCAGCCGGTCGATAAAGAAGCGGTGCTTTTCGTAGATCTGCTCCGCCACTTCCCGCCCCACATCGGTCAGGTGCAGGAAATAGTCGCTGTCCATTGTCAGGAAGCCCCCTTCACGCAGGGTCGCCACCGCATGGCACACGCTGGGCTTTGACACCTCCATGTGCCGGGCCACATCTACGGATCGCACCATTCCTTGCTTCTGTTGGAGTACCAGTACGGCCTCCAGATAATCCTCCCCGGATGGGGTTATTACTGGCTTCATAAACTTTTTTCGCTCTTGTTCCTGCTTTTTTTGCATTTCCGCAATCGCTTCACGGACAATTAAAGAAAAAATTATAGTGCGCCCCCTTTCTTTCTAACAGGTGCTTTCTAAATGCTCCTCTCTCGGCACATGAAGTTTCAGCACATACTCTGTGAATATAAAAATTACACAGCCCATCCAAGGCTCTCCTGCTGAATATGATACAGTTTTTCGTACAGCCCTTTCTTTTCCATCAATTCCTTATGTGTTCCCAGCTCCGCCAGTTTGCCATCTTCCAGAACGATAATCTGGTCAGCATCCACGACAGTGCGAAGTCGGTGAGCAATCATAATGACCGTCTTGCCCTCCACCAGTTTTGCAATGGCCCTCTGGATTAAAACTTCGTTCTCTGGGTCAAGGGATGCGGTTGCCTCGTCCAGAAGAATGATAGGGGCATCTTTCAGCAGAGCGCGGGCAATGGAGATCCGCTGACGCTCACCGCCGGAAAGAGTGCTGCCGTTTTCTCCAAGGACAGTCTGATAACCGTCCGGCAATCGCTGGATAAATTCGTCACAGTACGCCGCCTTTGCCGCCGCCATAACCTGTTCCTCGGTAGCGTTCATGTTGCCTACGCGGATATTATTAAAAACAGTATCGTTGAACAGGGTCACATCCTGAAATACAAAGGACATACAGCGCATCAGGTGTTCCGGCTCAATGGTTCTGACATCCATACCACCAATAGTAATCTGACCCTTTCTTACATCCCAAAAGCGGGCAATCAATTTGGAAATCGTACTCTTTCCGCTACCAGAAGGCCCTACCAGGGCTGTTATACTGCCAGCAGGAATAGAGAAAGACACATCCTTGATAACATCGTCACGGTTATATCCGAAAGTGACGCTTTTCAGCTCAATGTCGTACTTGGATACATCTTTATCCTCGCCCTCCATAGCTGGTGCGGTCAGCAGAGTACGCATACGGTTGGTGACAGTTCCCAAGTGGAACAAAGAAGTCAACTGCGAAAGAATGGCAAGGATCGGGCCGTAAATCTGCGTGGAGAACATGAATAGCACCAGCAGAGGGAGCAGTTCGATTTGACCGCCGGTTATCAGCACCGTTCCAATAAAAATGGTTATGCCAAGACCTGCTTGCAGAACCAGGCTGGCTCCCTGAACCAGAATACCAGAGGCCAGTTCTACCTTGATGGCAATTTTTCTCATGGCCTGAAGTGCTTTGTCCAGCGTGGAGAAACGGGAACCGCCAAGGCCGCAGGATTTGATGATCTTGATGCCTTCCAGGTATTCCTGAATCTGGCTGGACGCCTCCAATTTCACATCTACCTGTTTGTCAAACAGGCGGAGTTGTAGCTTGCGTCCACACCAGATGATAAGGAATGTAACCGGCATCGTGCAGAAAATCGCAAGAGCCATTCTCCAGTCAAAAAACGCCAGACAAATACAGGTCAGGGTGACGGAGATAATATTTGCAATCAACGGCGGAATGGTACTGCTTAGCATGGATTCCATGCTGCTGCAATCCGCCATCATGTTTGTGGTAATATCAGATAAATCTTTCGTGTTAAAGAAGCTCATGGGGAGCTTGCGAAGATGTTCTGCAATCCGAAGTCTGGTTGTGCTGGCCTCCTTATAGGATGCAATATAGGTTTTTCTATAATCGTTTTTCGCAGCCAGGAATACCAGGATAGCCGCTACCACTCCCAGGCCCAACAACTTCCACAGTGCGACCCACGAAATTGTTTCTCCGGTAAACGGCTTCAGCAGTTCCCAAAAGAGCAGGCAGGCTACCATTGAAGGGAGCAGCAGCGCAATATTGGTTATTGTGCAGGCTGTAATCGCTTTTTTTAGGTCGGAGTAGCCTTTCTCCGACAGCATTAACTTTTCTTTCAGCTTACTCATAGATCACACCGCCTTTCCTGTGCTAATTTTCCAGTTGATCGACTCCGTATAGCTGCTCCACATCTGCGCGTATTTTCCGCCCTTCTTCAGCAACTCGTCATGGGTGCCGGATTCAATCAGACATCCTTTTTCCATGACAAGAATCTGGTCAGCGTTACGAATCGTAGACAGACGATGGGCAATCATTACAACAGTTTTATTCTGGATCAGCTTTTCAAAGGCTTTTTGAATCAGGTACTCATTTTCCGGGTCGCTGAATGCGGTTGCTTCGTCCAGCACAATGATGGGGGCATCCTTTACGATAGCTCTTGCAATGGCAATCCGCTGGCGTTCACCACCGGAGAGATGGACGCCAGTGCTTCCGATCACAGTGTGGTAACCGTTTGGAAACTGCTCGATAAATTCGTGGCATCTTGCCGCCTTTGCCGCCGCAATCACCTGCTCCTCCGTAGCATCTGGATTTCCCATGCGGATATTGTCCAAGATGCTCTGCTTAAAAAGGAATGTATCCTGAAATACAAAGCTAACCTTATCCATCAACGCATCCAGCGGAATATCCCGAATGTCAACACCGCCGATTTTAATACTTCCGTCCGTCACATCATAAAATCGGGAGATCAGGTTGGCTATGGTACTTTTACCGCCACCGGAAGGCCCAACAACGGCTGTTACCTTGCCCTGAGGCGCAAGGAAAGAGACATGAGCCAGGGCCTTGACTTGGGAATCAGTTTCATAGGAAAAGCTGACATCCTGAAAAGCAATGTCATAGTTTTGTATAACAGCCGAAGTATTCATTTCCGGCAGGACCGGGATACGCAAGATTTCATCCATGCGCTCTACACTGCCGTCAATCTGCGTAAAGGACTCCGAAATAAACATGATTTTATTTAGGATGCCAGAAATCGCATGGACAATAATCAGGTAGAAAATAAATGTCAACGAATACTCTCTGAAATCCGTAGTGTGCATCCCGATCAGAACACCCACCGGAATTAAAAACAGATAAATATTGTTGATGATTGTGGTAAATGCAGGCATACAGTTTTGCCAGCCCAATGCGTACTCCAGCACGAAAGAGGTATAGTCCGTAATGGATTTGCTCAACCGCTTAAAAGAATCTGCGGTCTGATTAAATGCTTTGATCTCCGGCATACCGCGCACATATTCCACAGAGGCGCTGTTCATGTTCTCTTGGGCGGTCTGAAAACGGTGCATTTTTTCCTTTGCTTCGCCGTTGAAGCCCGCAAACTGAACGATGAAAGCCAGAACAATACCGACCAGACAAACCACACCATACCGCCAGTCGATCCCAAGAAGAATAATGACCAGAACAAGCGGTGCAACCAAAGAGGCAACAAAATCCGGGAGCTGGTGAGCAATAAATTTCTCAACGCTTTCAATGTTTTCGTCCATGATTTTTCTCAGTTTGCCGCTGCCCAAGGTCAAATGATACCCAAGGGGAATGTGCATGATGTGGTCGGCAAAGGTCACCTTCAATTCATAAAGCGTTCCAAACGCTGCAATGTGGGAACACAGTAGAGCAAAAAAGTAAAATACAATGTTCCCCAAAATACCAACCAGGGCAAGCCAGCCCCATGTTGAGATTGTAGAAACATTCAAGAGCGACATATCCGGGTAAACAAACAGGATTTCCCGAATGATGTAATAAATTGATAAATAAGGTACAAAAGAACAAATTGCAGCCAGCGCAGCCAAAAAACCTGATAGAAACACAAGCCCTTTATGGCCGGAAGCCAGTTCCAGACAACGCGCCAGCCCGGTTTTTGCCTTCGGCTGATTCTTGTTTTGCTGTGCCATTTCTAACCCTCCTTTTGGTCATACCCAATTTTTTCTAAAAGAAGCTCTGCCCCATTGATTTGAAAATCATCGGTAATGTAGCCGTTCTCAAGGCGTATTGCCCGCTCACAGCAGGCAAGCGCACACTCTGCGTCATGGGTAATGACGATAATGGTATGCCCCATCTTCGCCAGCTTGCGGATCACGCGGCTGACATTCCGCATATTCGTACCATCCAGCCCACTTGTAGGTTCGTCCAGTATGATAATAGGCGCTTCGTGCATTAGAGCTACGCCAAGAGCCAGCCGCTGCTTTTGTCCTCCTGACAGCGTAGAGGGATGCTGTTTGATGAACGGCGTCAGTTCCAGGGCTTCCAGGATTTCTTCCGCCGCTTGTTTCCGCTCTGGGCTGACCTCAGCGCCGGTAGTCAGTTCGTCCAGCAAATCCTCACCGAATAGCTGGCTGTCTAAATCCTGGGGAATGTACCAGACCTTTCCTAAGCGGCCTTTTGGTCTGCAATGCTTTCCAAACAAAATGACTTCTCCGGATTTCTCTTTCAAAAGCCCCGCCAATATTCGCCCTATGGTGCTTTTGCCCGTCCCGTTGGGACCAATCAGGGCAATCACTTCCCCCTGACAGCATTGAAAGTCAATATCCTTTGCTACAATCGTTTCACCAAAAGAGTGGTTTAGTTTTTTCACTTCCAGGACAACCTCGCTGGTTGCCGCAGATGAGATTTCTGTCTGCTCAATCTGATGTAGGTCAGGAGTGCGGAGCCCCAGCGCCTGGATTTCCTGATTAGTCAGAGCTTTCATTTGTTGTGCAGTAAATTCTCGCACAATTTTTCCTTTCTGCACACACAGAAAACGGTCTGCCAGATCCATCAGATAATAAAGCCGGTGTTCCGCTATGATAATGGTTTTTCCCTGCTGTTTCAGAGCTCGGATAATGTCTGCAAAACGATAAGTAGATGCAATATCCAGATTAGCGGACGGTTCATCCATGACATAAATTTCCGGGTCAATCGCCTCAGCCGATGCAATCGCAACCTTCTGGCGCATTCCATAGGACAAGCTGTGCAGGCTATGATCCAGAATGTCCTGAATCTTAATGTCCGCCGCCGCCTGGTGAACATGGTTCCGAATTTCCTCATGGGAATAACCGTAGTTTTCACAGCCGAAAGCAACCTCACCGGCAACCTCATTGGCGAAAAACTGGCTCCTGGGGTCTTGGAATACATTCCCTACGATTTTGCCGCGCTCCCAGGACGGAATTTCTTTCAGCAGTTTCCCGTCCACAAAAACCTCGCCGCTTAATTCCCCCTCGTAAAAGTAGGGGATCAGTCCGTTAATCACCCTTGTTAAAGAGCTTTTCCCACTTCCTGATGGGCCGGTCATAACAATGACCTCTCCGGCGGCAATGTCTAACGATATATGTTCCAGTTGATTTCCGTTCCCGCCATAGGAAAAGGTCAGGTCACGGATTATTATTTCTTTTCCCATTCCTTTCCTCCTATAAAAGACAGCAGCACACAGCAGCTCCCACGCTGACAACAATCAAAAAGCAATCCAGCGCAGTAATCCGGCTAACATAGTAGCTTTCTTTCTTGTAGGGACTTTCAATTCCCCTGACTATGGCAGAAGCGGCTAACTCGTCCGCGATCTTTAAGGAGCGAAATACCATCGGGACAATGGCGTATTCCAATGTGTCCATTGGATGCCTCAAAACATTGCCAACCGATTTTAAGAAACCACGGATTTTCATGGCCTCCCTGACTTCGCCAAATTCATGTAGTACAGTCGGAGCAAAACGGAGCATGACAATCAATACAAGCATGATACGGGTAGGGATCGGCATTTTTCGCAGGCTGGCTGTCAATTTCCCGGACGGGATTTTAGCCAGAAGATAAGCAGGCATAGCGGGAAGCAACAGCTTGTAAATCATGCTGAGTAGCAGCGGAGAGGGGATGCTGATCTGATATTTCGTCTCAATCATCAGCCATACAATCGCCACTAAATAGACCGCAAAGCATCCCAGGGCCTGTTTATATAAGCCGAACCAGCAAAGGATCAAAAAAATCCAAAAGGTAAAAATCCCATGCCCTAAAAAACTTGTTGCAAAAAAGGTCACGATACAGGCGCACAGCGTCAGGAAAAGAACTGTGCGCCCATCGATCCGGTCAATCCGTCTTTGCTTTTTTTCTTCGGCCATCATCCTACAATGCCCGCTTTTTGGAAATGCTTTCTGAGCAACCGCTGGCCGAACAATGTACCGAGGATGGCAAGAACCGCAGTAATGGCAATACCCAGAAGCATCAGTGCCGGAGAAGTCACCATAGAGAACTGCATATTCAGAGTATTTGCATCAAACCCGCTGCTTGCTGCCATTTCCTGATAGCTGTCCCACGCCCACCACAGCGGTACAGCACAGCCGATAAAGTTGCCGATGGCATTGACCGTCCAGCCGATCCGGTTGCGGACAGCATTGCGGTATGTATCCTTGCCAATCATGGTTAGCTCGGCGAGGAGCGCTACCACCAGGAAATATGGAATCAGGAACATATAGCCCATGACGCCCTGAATTATCCCATAGACTGCGGCCCACGCAAACAAAAGGCCATGTTTGTTGACACGGTTCGCTGCGACCAGATAAAAAATTGCTCCAATAAAAGCATCAATACCGGCAGAACCGTACAAGTACACCACCGGAAGCGGTAGCGTAACAGAGCCGATAACCATTGCGACGAGGTAGGTAATCACCATCATTGCGGCAATCGTCATAATGTCACGAATGCCAAACTTCCGTCGTTCAGTTGTTTTTTCCATAGTTGAAAATTCCTCCTTGTGCTTTGTAGCATAGAAATAAAAAGTGGTGAAGTTAGCAATAACTAACCTCACCACAATTATAGAGAAGAAATATGCTCCTCTCTACTCCATTATTTTATTTTTTTACGAAAATAGCCCAAAAGTTAAATGGATTGTTTCTGGCGCCGGTAGTCTTTTGGAAGAAGGCCGAAAACATCCTGAAAGGCTTTTGAAAATTTGCTGGCGTTGCTATATCCTAAAGAGACCGCAATCTCGCTGATACTTTCCTTTCCTTCGCGTAGTCGAACAGCAGCACAGTTCATTTTGTACTTTTTCAAATGTGTATAGGGACTGTCTCCGTATATTTGCTTAAAGATAGCCTGAAATGTTACCATGCTAATATTCTCACCTGCAATCAAAGACTCCAATGGGATTTTCGTTTCCAAGTCTCCAATCAGTAACTTTCTGGCTCGTTTGACAATTTCAATATGTTCTTTGGAATAGTAAACCGCTGCGTATCTGTCCTCGCTCCGTAGCTTTTGAACATGGTACAACAGTTCCAAGATTTTGATACGGAAATATGTAGCAGACTCTTTTCCCTTTGCCTCATACAGTTCGTCAAAGATATGGTGCAGATTTTCCGGTGTCTTACAGATATACCAGTGAATATCCAATTCCAGATGTTCTCCAAGATTTCTTATATCAATTCCATACAAAGAAAACTGATGGATTGTGCTACTGTCTATGCTGTCACGATCTATTACGAGACTGACACCACTACATTTTTCAAAGGGGAAAGAATAGCTTGCAGGCATATTCGCCAAGGTATTGATACAAAACTCATTTTCCCTCATGTGAAAGACCTTTTGATTTTGAAATTCAAACTCCACCCGGCCCTGTCGGTAATGACGAATATCCAGAATATCCCGATTTACCATTGGCTCTCTAAATGTGTGTGAACAGTTGAAATCCATAAAAATCAAATCAATGCCTGAAAAAAGAGAATAGTCCATGCATATTCCCGTACCTTCGCATTGATAATTGATTAAGTTGTAGTCCTTATATTTTTTGAATGTGGTGGCCTCCGGACCATACCATTCATTGCGGTGCTGATTATCCATGACATTCCTCGATGATTTCAATATTACGGATTAGAGAGCAAATCATGATAAAAATAATTCATGCATAAGCGCTCTCTCTTCGGTTAGCTTACGCTAATCACAGTTTACAATATCAATTCGGAAAAGTCAATTTGTATTCCTTGTATAGCTTAAGGCCACGATGGATCACTTCATGGATGCTTGTTCAACCGTGGCCTTTTTTGTTTTTCTTTACGGATGCAGCCATTCTGAGCCCTTCAAATTGTAGTATTAGTAGAAGGGAAAAACGAAGGTAGGGTTACGGTAGCAAGCACAGCCAGCGAGTACCCACTGGCGGATTTTCGGTTTAGGGGGACCCCTGCCCCTAAACACAAAAATTGCTTGCTGGGATAGTCCCGTCTCCCTTAATTAAAGATATTGTTGGGTAAAAAAGAAAGGTCAGTCGATTT
>OLZW01000386.1_pt1 | contig 37462 bp, 32 predicted proteins | sample 1674281 | NCBI WGS metagenome assembly OLZW01 (sample SAMEA103958157, study PRJEB25191) | human gut metagenome | biome: human-associated habitat [ENVO:00009003]; feature: intestine environment [ENVO:2100002]; material: feces | place: Germany | collected 2013/2015
ACATATTCTGTACTTGCTGCGAATAGGTCATAATCATACTCTCCTTTTGACAAATTGATGTCACACGGCCGGGGCTTCTCTCCCCTGCCGCCTTGCATTGACCGGGCTGCGCCGCTCTCTTTTCAGCGCTCCTCCCGGTACTACCACGCACAATTTTATTATAGAGGACGACGGCGCAATTTGCAAGCTATTTCTGACAAATTTTTCGCAATCTTTTTGTTATTTTCGTTTTTCCTCGAAAGAGCGTTTCTCAGTTCGGCTTCTTCGGGCGCTCTGGCTGCACCGGCGTGACGGCCCAGATACAGGCAAAGCCTGCCGCCGCACCCGCGATGGCGAGGACGTGCCTCCCCGGCCCGAAGCCCCAGAAATTGGCGATAAACGGGAACAAAAGGCTTCCCACGCTCTGTCCCAGCGCCAGAAAGCCATAGTTCACTCCGGCGTGGGGCAGGCCGAACAGGTCGGTGGAGAGGGCGGGCAGCACTGCCGCCAGCGCCGAGTAGCAGAAGGTCAGCCCTGCGTACACCCCTACGACGGCCCATCCCCGGGCTGACCAGAACACCACCGAAAGCCCCAGCGACGCGCCGAAGAGGATGAGGTCGGTCGGCCGCCGACCAATTTTGTCGCTGAGCAGGGGCATCAGCAGCCGCCCGGCCGCGCTGCCCACGCTGCCCAGCACCACGGCCCAGAGGGCGGCGCTCTCGTCCAGCCCCCGCTCCATGCCCAGCTTCAGGATGATGGGGCTGAACAGCAGCACTGCCGGGGTGGAAAAGCAGACCGCTCCGGCGCAGAGCCAGTACTGGTGTGTGCCCAGCATCTGCCGGGGCGAGAGGTCGAGGGACGGTGCGGCGTTCCCCTTTCCCTGTCCGGCGGGCCGGGGCTTCTCCGGCGGCGGGTCGGTGAGGAGGGCGCTCCCCGCAAGGCAGACCGGCAGGGTCAGCGCCCCCAGCGCCCAGAAGGCCCCTCGTATCCCCTGCACCGGCCCGAAGCCCCGCAGCGCCGTGCGGACGAAGACGGTGAGGAAGGCACCGCTCAGGCCCACCGCGCCCCCGATGACGCCGGTGGCAAGGCCCTTCCGCCCCCGATACCACTTCTGGGCGCAGGACTGGATGGACGGGTAGAGGAAGGCAGTGCCGAGGCCCGCCGGGATGCTGAACACCCCAAAAAAGAAGCTCCCCTTCCCGGCCGGGAGGGCCGCCGCCCCAAAGAATCCGCCGCAGAGCAGCCCCGTCCCCCAGAGGGCCGCAAAGCGAGGCCCTCGCTTGTCCTGCAAAAATCCCCCGATGACGCATCCGACGCCGAAGGCCGCGATGAGCACCCCGAACGCATAGCCCGCCCCCTGCTCACTGAGTCCGTATTCCTCCATGACCGGCTTCTGGAACACGCCCCACGCAGCGGGCAGGCCGGTCAGCACCTGTATCGCCGCCCCTGCCGCCAGGATGGCCCAAGGTCTTGTTTTCTGCATTCTTTGCATCACCTCAAAGAATAGTGTGTCCTTTTCGATTGACAAAAAGACAGTATTCTTTATAATTAGAAGGGTATTATATAGCAATTCAACTTTTTAATGCAACAGCAACAGCGTTGAATTGCATATCGCAAATATGCTGTTTGACTGTTGCACTAATTTCTTGACTTGCGATAAAAATCATCTCTCATGCTGCGCTGTCGTGTGTCCTGACCGCAGGGCACTCCCGTTTCTGGTTCAAGTAAGCCTGTGTGTCCCGCGCAGGCCTTGCCGACACGCCAGTGGCTCCCCCTTTGGGGGAGCTGTCGCGTCAGCGACTGAGAGGGCTATAAAGAGAGGACATACACTATGAAAACTCAGGCCTTAAAAGGGATGCGCGACCTTCTGCCCAACGAGCAGACCCTGCGCGATTACATTCAGGGCAAGATCCTCGAGACTTACCGCGCATCCGGCTTCGAGCGCATCTCCACCCCCATGCTGGAGGATATGGAGAACCTCGACAAGTCCGACGGCGGCGACAACCTGAACCTCATCTTCAAGGTGCTCAAGCGGGGCGACAAGCTCACCGCTGCCCTGAACTCCGGCGACCCGAAAGAGCTTTCGGATATGGGCCTGCGCTATGATCTGACCCTGCCCCTGAGCCGCTTCTACGCCGCCAACAAGGACAAGCTCCCCCACCCCTTCAAGGTCATCCAGACCGACCGTGTCTTCCGCGCCGAGCGCCCCCAGAAGGGCCGCCTGCGTGAGTTCGTCCAGTGCGACATCGACATTCTGGGCGACGAAAGCCCCAACGCCGAGGTCGAGCTGATCGACGTGACCACCCGCGCCCTGCTGGGCATCGGCTTCGACGGCTTCACCGTCAACATCAACGACCGCCGCATCCTCCGCGGGATGCTGGAGAGCATGGGCTTTGCCGCCGACACGCTGGACTCCGTCTGCATCACCTTCGACAAGATGGATAAGATCGGTGCCGACGGCGTCAAGGCCGAACTGCTGGAAAAGCAGCTGCCCGAGAGCGCTGTCAACGCACTGGCCGACTTCATCGCCGCCGGTGAGGTGACGCTGGACGCCGTGGCCTCCCGCTGCGCCGACCCCGCCATCGCCGACGACCTGAAGTATGTCCTCGCCACCGCCAACGCCATGGCCGCAGGCCGCTATCAGGTGGCCTACTGCCCCAGCCTCGTGCGCGGTCAGGGCTACTACACCGGCATGGTGTTTGAGATCACCTGCCCGCAGTTCAGCGGTGCCGTGGCCGGCGGCGGCCGCTACGACAACATGGTGGGCAAGTTCCTGGGCACTCAGGTGCCCGCCGTGGGCTTCTCCATCGGCTTCGAGCGGGTCTGCGGCATCCTGCTCGAGCAGGGCTACCAGATCCCCGGCGCAAAGCAGAAGATCGCCCTGCTCTACGGCAGGGACGCCGACTTCACCGCCGTCCTGAGCCGGGCCGCCACCCTCCGCGAGACGTACAACGTCACCGTCCTGCCGCAGGGCAAGAAGCTCGGCAAGCAGCTGGGCCAGCTGGAAGCAGCCGGCTTTGCGGGTGCCGCCTTTATGGACAAGGACGAAGTGAAGATCTTCTGATCATCCCGGATACAGCAAAAGCGGCAGGCCCGACGGTCTGCCGCTTTTTTGTTTTGCTCTTATGCGCCGAAGACGGCGGTATAGTCCGCCTTGAATTTCTCGATGCCCTGATCGGTGAGGGGGTGCTTGGTCATCTGTTCAATGACCTTGTAGGGCACGGTGGCGATGTCCGCACCGGCCAGCGCACACTCGGTGATATGGATGGGGTTGCGGACAGAGGCCGCAATGATCTGCGTATGGATGTCCGGGTAGTTGGCGAAGATCTCGCTGATGGTGCGGACAAGGTCGATGCCCGGCTGACTGATGTCGTCAAGACGGCCAAGGAAGGGGCTGACGTAGGCCGCACCGGCCCGTGCAGCCAGCAGGGCCTGATTGGCCGAGAAGATGAGGGTGCAGTTGGTGGGGATGCCCTTGGCGCTCAGGGCCTTGATGGCCTTGAGGCCCTCCACGGTCATGGGGATCTTGACGACCATGTGCTTGGGGTCGAGGGCATAGATGGCCTCTCCCTCCTTCACCATCGTCTCCGCATCAGTGGTAGTGGCCTTCACCTCGCCGGAGATGGGGCCGTCCACGATGGAGGCGATCTCCGCCAGCGTCTTGGCGTAGTCCTTGTGCTCCTTTGCGATGAGGCTGGGGTTGGTGGTGACGCCCGAAATGACGCCCATATCATTGGCCTTGCGGATCTCGTCCACATTTGCGGTATCGATAAAGAATTTCATACAGGTCCTCCTTCGTTCTTCGTGAGAACATTTCTGCCCCTATTTTACTACACTTCCGGCAGAGAGAAAAGAGTCCCCTGCAAATTTTACGTCTTCTTTGCGTTGGGGTACACCCGCTCCATCCGGGCATTGTCGAAGTGCTCGTCGAGGAAGACGTCCAGCCGGTTTGCCGGGGCGAGACCGCTGGTGCGGGCGTCGTAGCGGGCCAGCGCCAGACCGGAAAGCCCCATGTTCACGGCCATGAACACCGTCAGCACCACCGTCATCCACGGCAGGATGTGCTTTTTGAGCTTTGCCATCAGCTTTGCGATGAGGGGGTAGCCGTACCGAATCCAGACCACCGCCGCGATGCCCCAGAAAAAGCAGTAGAGCAGGTTGACACGGCCTCCCAGATTGAACTTGAAGCCGCTGTAATCCCAGAAGATGACGCCGAAGAGCATCTCGCCCACGGCGCTGCAAAGATACTCATACGCGCCGCCCAGCACAAAGCCGAAGAGGAAGATGGAGCGGTCGCTCCGCTCCTCGCTGCCCCGCAGCAGGACAGCCGCCATGACCAGTGCCAGCCCCCACACCACGCTGAAGGGTCCCCACACAAGGCTCGAGCGGCTCATCCAGACCCCTGCCGTCACCCGGCAGAAGAGCGTCTCCACCACATCGCCGAGGAACGCGCCGATGACGAAGAGCCAGACGAGGTCGCCGAAGCTCAGAGCCTTCTCGGCCTGCACCGTCGGCTCGGGCCGGACGGCAGTCGGATAGGCCTTCTGGATACGCTTTTCCACATGGGCGATGAGCCGCCGGCGCAGCTTGTCCGAGTGCTTTTCCAGCTCAAGATTGAACTGTTCCAACTTCGGGTGGCTGGCGGCGTACTGGTTGACGGCCAGCGCCGTACCCAGCTGGTCGAGAACGGCGATCGTCATCATGACCCAGACGCCCACATGCAGCAGCCACCCCGGCAGGAGGGCGCAGAGGCGCAGCAGCAGGCCGTTGCCCCATAGGACGCTGGCCATGCCCAGCAGACCCCAGAGCACCGAATATTGCAGGCAGACATAGCCGTCCAGATTGAACTTCTTGTCCGAGTAGTCCCACCAGCGGCGGCGGTGCACCCGCTCCAGCAGCTTGGCCGTCACCCATTCCACTACCGTGGCGTCCGCCGCACAGCCGAGAAAGAGGGCCAGCGGGGCCGAACGCAGGTCGGCGAAGCCCACGGCCATCAGCACAGCCGCCGTGCCGTAGACGAAGCAGAATGGGCCGGACGCCACGCCACGGTTGACGAAGGCACGTCCTTTCACCGTCGCTGCCACCGTTTCGGCCACCCAGCCGAGGAATGAATAGACCAGATAAATGACGCAGAGGGTATAAAAATTCAGCTCCATTGCGTGTTTCCTTTCCCATATGAATGGTTACAGGGATATTGTACGCAGTTTTTGCTTCCCGTGCAAGAGGAAGGCAGAATTTTCACGCAAAAAGGCCGCCGAAAGACAACCTCTCCGTCTGCGCCTTTGGCGTAGCCACCTCCCCTATCGAGGGGAGGCCTTGGCAGGGCGGAAAGCCTCACCTCTTCGCCAGAGGCTCCCCTACAAGGGGAGCTGTCGAGCGACAGCGAGACTGAGAGGTTGTACTTAGCAGCGGCCTATATGCCTATATTTTATAAGGGTAAAGCGCTCAGGCGCAGCTTACAGCTGGCTCTTGTACAGCTCCACGATCTCCTCCACGCTGGTGTCGCGGGGGTTGCCGGGCCGGCAGGCGTCAGCATAAGCGGACTCGGCGAGGAACTGGATGTCTTCCTCCTTCAGGATGCCGTGGAGATTTGCGGGGATGCCCACGTCCGCAGACAGCTGCTTGACGGCGGCGATGGTGGCATCTGCTGCTTCGACGTCGTTCATCTCGTCGATGCCCACAACGCCCATCGCCTTGCCGACGGCGCGGTAACGCTCACCGGCGACGGTCTTGTTGTACTCCAGACCGACGGGCAGCAGGATAGCGCAGGCCACGCCGTGGGGGGTGTCGTACAGAGCGGACAGACCGTGTGCCATGGAGTGGACGATGCCCAGACCCACGTTGGAGAAGCCCATGCCGGCGATGTACTGGCCCAGCGCCATGCCCTCGCGGCCCTCGGGGGTGTTCTGGACAGCGCCGCGCAGGTTCTCGCTGATGAGCTTGATGGCCTCGAGATGGAACATATCGGAGATGACGCAGTGGCCCTTGGTGATGTAGCCCTCGATGGCGTGGGTCAGAGCGTCCATACCGGTGGCGGCGGTCAGGCCCTTGGGCATAGAGGACATCATATCGGGATCGACGACGGCGATCTCCGGAATATCGTTGGTATCGACGCAGACAAACTTGCGCTTCTTCTCCACGTCGGTGATGACGTAGTTGATGGTGACTTCAGCTGCGGTACCGGCAGTGGTGGGCACTGCGATGGTGAAGACCGCGTGCTTCTTGGTGGGAGCAACGCCCTCCAGAGAGCGGACATCGGCGAACTCGGGGTTGTTGATGATGATGCCGATGGCCTTTGCGGTGTCCATCGAAGAACCGCCGCCGATGGTCACGATGCTGTCTGCCTCAGCAGCCTTGAAGGCGGCCACGCCGTCCTGCACATTGGCAATGGTGGGGTTGGGCTTGATCTCGCTGTAGACGGCGTAGGCGAAGTTTGCAGCATCCAGCAGGTCCGTGACCTTCTTGGTGACGCCGAACTTGATGAGGTCGGGGTCGGAGCAGACGAAAGCCTTCTTGTAGCCGCGGGCCGTCAGCTCGGGCACGATGTTCTCGATGGCGCCGTGGCCATGGTAGGAAATGGTGTTCAGAACGATACGATCAGCCATTGGTAATAAACCTCCCAATTTTGCGTCCCGCCGGGCGGCGGGCACGACTCTCTTTGCTTCTACTTTACCACTTTGTTAAAACATTTTCAATGTCATTTCTTATGATTTTCATGAAATTTTTATACTTTTTTATATTTTTGCAGAAAAAGTGAACAAAGTTCCACGCTTGCAGACCGCAAAAAAAGCGCCCTCCGGTGTGATTCCGGAGGGCGCCTTATTCCATAATGTGATTATTTAGTTGCAGTGTACCCAACCACTATGCACATAAGCTGTTCTTCACCATTTTTTGCAACAATATATCCGAAGGTTGCCCCGTTGTAATCAATGGAGACGCCTTCATCAGCCAATCCACTCTTCCATTCGGACATCTGATTCCTAATCTCACCCACCTGATATGTTGTGTTTGTCTTGTCGGTCATGAAAACCATCTCTTCTGTAACATCAATTCCCGCCTTATCGAGTATTTTCAACACAAACTGCTCATCAAGCTTTTGATTAGGGTTCTTTTTCGCCAAATCGACAACTACTTCCATGAATTTCTGAGCTTTTGCGCCTTTCGCCGCCTCATAGCTCATATTGATGCCAGTCGATGCCTGTGCATTGATAAATGCTTTGGAGAATTCCGTGTTAGCATTTTGGGTGCCGCTGATCGTTATCGTTCCTCCGTTACCGTCGGGAATGGCACCGCCGCCACCACCGCCTCCGCCGCAGCCGGTGAGCAGGGTCAGGGCGAGAGCGCTGGCCAGAGCCAAAGCCATCAATTTTTTCATGATTTTCATATCGTTTCCTCCTCAGATTTTGAGAATTTGCAGAAGAGCGTTTCTGCTGTTTTCGATTCTACCCCCCCCTGTATCCATTTGTCAAGTTGTTCGGCTCTCAAAAGCCATATTTCGTCCTGTTTCACAAAGGCAGACTCCGTATTTTATCACAATATACAAAAAACACGGCAGATGCACATTAAAATGCACCTGCCGTGTTCCGCTCTAAGTAACTCTTTATTTCTGTGCCCCTTCGCCCGCGAAGAACTCCTTCGTGAGCTTTGCCACCGTGCCGGAGAGCAGGAGCAGGGCGATGAGGTTCGGGATGCTCATCAGGCCGTTGAAGGTGTCGGCGATGCTCCACAGCAGCCCGAGGTCCACTGTCGCGCCCAGAATGGACACGAAGGAGTAGACCACGAGGAACGGCCCGACCACCTTGTCGGTGTGGAACAGGAACTCGATGCACCGGGAGCCGTACAGGCCCCAGCCGATGATGGTGGAGAACGCGAAGCAGCAGAGCGCCACCGCCGTGAAGATAGACGACCAGCCGCCGTAGGTGGCCGTGAAGCCGGAGATGGTCAGTTCCGCGCCTGCCGCGCTGCCGTAGCCCACCGGCACGCCGCTGCACAGGATGACCATAGCGGTCAGGGTGCAGATGACGATGGTATCGGCAAAGACCTCGAAGATGCCGAACATTCCCTGCTTGACCGGCTTGTGGGTGTCGGCGCAGGCGTGGGCGATGGAGCCTGTGCCGAGGCCGGCCTCGTTGGAGAAGATGCCGCGGGAGACGCCCTTCTGCATACTGAGAAAGACGCTGCCGATGGCACCGCCGGTGACGGCCTGCGGGTCGAATGCACCGCCGACGATGGAGGCAAGGACCGCCGGGAAGCGGCGGTAGTTGAGCGCCACGACGCCCAGCGCCAGTACAATGTAGAACAGCGCCATAAAGGGCACCAGCTTCTCGGTGACGCTGCCGATGCGCTTGACGCCGCCCAGCAGCACCATTGCCACCATCATGGCCACCACGACGCCCACGATGAGGTTGAGGGTGGGCAGGATGCCGTTCAGGCCGCTTCCGGTGGCCAGCAGGGCTGAGTCGATGGCGGTGACGATGGTGTTCACCTGCGTGGCGTTGCCGGTGCCGAAGACGGTCAGCACGCCGAACAGGGAGTAGAGGACCGCGAGGAACTGCCACCGGCTGCCGAGGCCGTTCTTGATATAGTACATGGGGCCGCCCACAAGCTCACCGTTCTTGTTCCGCTCGCGGAAGTGCACCGCCAGCGTCACCTCGGCGAACTTGGTGCACATCCCCAGCAGAGCCGAGCACCACATCCAGAACACCGCGCCCGGCCCGCCGATGGCGATCGCACCCGCCACGCCGGCGATGTTGCCGGTGCCGACGGTCGCAGCCAGCGCAGTGCAGACCGCCTGAAACGGCGTCATTGCGCCGTCGGAGGCGTCCTTCCTGCGGAAGATGCGTCCGATGGTGGTGCGGATGGCATAGGGGAATTTCCGGATCTGCAAAAAGCCGGTCCGCACGCTGAGCAGCAGGCCCACGCCGATGATGCAGACCATCGCCGGGATGCCCCAAATGAAGCTGTTGACCGCCTGATTGACGGCTGTGATGGTTTCGAGCATGATAGTTTACGCCTTTCTTTGGAAGCTGTTTTTGTAAGCGGTGTGCAATGCTTCCAAAAACGGCTTCCTGATTTTAACACAACGAAAGATATTTTATCTCATTCCACACGCTCTGTCAATTTATTCCTGAGATCTGCCCGTTCTGGCTGAAATTTTTTGGATCCGCTTCCCCTGTGTTCTCTCTGCTTCTTTGCCGCTTTTTTGCCTGCCAAAACTCTACACAAACCACGCCGATTGTGCTATGATAAGGGTGAAATTTCGGTTTGGCACTGCCAACCGCAAGGAGATGTCATTGATGTCTGAAACATCTGGTCTGATGGATACGCTGCGGCAGGAGGGGATCTCCCCCGACCTGCTGCGGGCTGTGGAAGAATACCGCGCCGCCCACCCGCTGGCCGAGGCCCTGCGTCCCCGCATCCCGGCCCCTGCTTTCGTCTACTACGGCAGAGAGGTGTGGGAGCAGGCGCTGGCCGCTCTGCTCTGCGGCGAGAACCTGCTGCTGGCGGGCGGCAAGGCCACTGGCAAGAACGTGCTGGCAGAGAACCTTGCCGCCGCCTTCGGGCGTCCCGCGTGGGACATCTCGTTCCACGTCAACATGGATGCAGCCTCCCTCATCGGCATGGACACCTTCGAGGGCGGACAGGTAAAGTTCCGGCCCGGCCCGGTCTACCGCTGCGCCCAGAGCGGCGGCTTCGGCGTGCTGGATGAGATCAATATGGCCAAAAACGAGGCGCTGGCCGTCCTCCACGCCGTGCTGGATTTTCGCCGGGCCATTGATGTGCCGGGCTACGACCGCATCCCGCTGGCCGAGGAGACCCGCTTCATCGCCACCATGAACTACGGCTACGCCGGTACCCGGGAGCTGAACGAGGCCCTGACCTCCCGCTTCGTGGTCATCCAGATGCCCACCATCACCCAGGACAACCTGGAAAAGCTGCTGCGGGCACAGTTCCCGGATCTTGCTGCGAAGTACGCCCACCAGTTCGCCCTGCTGTTCCTCGACTTGCAGAAAAAGTGCGACAGTGCGGAAATTTCCACCAAGGCACTGGACCTGCGCGGCATGCTGGACGCGCTGCGCCTGATCCGCCGCGGCATCCCCGCAGGGGCCGCGCTGGACATGGGCATCACCAACAAGGCCTTTGACAGCTACGAGCAGGGCCTGATCCGCGACGTGATCGCGGCCCGCATCCCGGCCAAACTGGATGCGGCCAAACTGTTTGCCTGATGGAAGCCCAGAGCTACACCGCACAGGAGCGGCGGGCGGCCAATCAGGTCTGGGCGGCTGCGGGCGCCTATGGCTTTGAGCCGCTGTTTCTGGCCCACAACACCGACGGCACGGTGGATTTTTACATGAACACCATCGTGGGCCTTGTGCACAAATATTACGGTGACAAGTTGATAAACAGCATCTTCGACCGCTGGGCGGGCGATCTGCGGCAGGCCATGCTGGACGATCTGGCGTGGCTCTACCTCGAAAACGCGGCCTACCGGCTGGAGCTGCCCCACCGCCCGGTGCTGGAAGCGCTGCGCTATTCTCACGCCGACTACTTTTTTGCCATCCAGTACAAACTTTCCCGGCAGGAGTGGATGGCCAGGAACCAGCTGGTGTACACCATGCAGGCGGCCCGCTGGCGCAGCGTGCTGGGGCGCAATCTGCCCGTGATGACCCCCTACGAGAGCGGGTTGTTCCGGGCGCTGGCCCCGGACACCGCCCCGCAGCCGGACCAATTGCAGGACGCCCTGCTGGCCGTGTACGCAAAGTTTGACCTCTTCGACGGCACCGTGCATCCAAAAGCGGCGCTGCACCTGCATCTGGACGGCCTGCTGGCCACCCTTGCCACCAAGGCCCTGCCCACCCAGATGATCAAGACCGACCGAGTGACCGTGGAGCACTCCAACGCCGTGGACGCCGCCGGCAGCGGCCCCAGCGTGGACAAACGGCAGGCCCACATCACCCTGAAGCAGAACGCCGCACAGGACCGTGCCTACATCGAGAGCTGCTTCGGCCGCTCCCTCTACCCGCCGGAGCGGCTGCGCAAGGCCGAACAGGAGCTGTGCACCGGGGTGCATCTGGGGTGCCATTTGTGGTTCAGCGCGGGCGTGCCCAGCCCGGAACAGGCCCCCACCCCGGAGGCCCGGCATCTGGCCGAACAGGCCGAGCTGCAGGCCAACCGCAACCGCGCCTACTACGCCAAAAATCAGGAGCTGCACCGCAGCGTGGTGCTGCGGCTCACCGAGCAGATCCGCAACTGCATTCTGGTGCATCAACAGCCCAACGCGCGGGTGGCCCGCAGCGGCAATGTGGACCCCGGGCGGGTGTGGCGCGCCCCGCTTTTGAACGATGACCGGGTGTTTTTGTGCGCCGAAGAGGAAAATCACCCCGCCTTTACGGTGGACCTGCTGCTGGACGCTTCCGCCTCCCGCCTGCACTGTCAGGAGGTCATCGCGGCGCAGGGGTCCATCCTGGCCGAGAGCCTGGCCAACTGCGGCATCCCGGTGCGGGTGAGTGCCTTCAGCAGCCTGCGGGGCTACACCGTGCTGCGGGTGCTCAAGGACTTTGCCGACAAGAACCGCCAGAACATCAACCGGTATTTTGCCTCCGGCTGGAACCGCGACGGCCTGGCCCTGCTGGCAGCGGGCGATCTGCTGGACTTTGCCCCCGGCCCCGCCCCGCGGCACCTGCTCATCCTGCTGACCGACGCTTCCCCCAACGACAGCCGCCGCATCCCGCCCAGCCCGGAAAACCCGCTGGGCTGCGGCTACGAGGACGCCGCCGGTGTGGCCGACGCGGCCGCCCAGGTGCGCGTGCTGCAGCGCAAGGGCATCCGGGTGTCGGCAGTGTTCATGGGCGAGGACCGCTCCGCCGCCGACGCTGCCCGCATCTATGGTAAAAATATGGCCCGCATCCGCGGCATGGACCAGCTGGCCCGCGCCGCCGGCCGCCTGATCCAGAACGAGATCCGGGAGCTGGGAGATTGAGAGATCGCCTTCCCCTTTTGGGGGAAGGCTTTTTTGTTGTCCGGCACACAACCGCTTCGGGCATTTTACAACCAACCGTCGCGTTGTATTTTGGAGCAGTTCCGGGGTGTTCGCAAAAATCTGGTTGTTTTTGCAAACTTTTAGTTGTTTTTTGTCGTAGTTTATGCTATACTATGTTCAGACGAACCACAGGAACACGCGATGTCCCCCGCAGTGCACGGCGGCGGCCCGCGTTGGAAGTTCTTTGAATACAACACTTTGCTGTCAGTCGAACCATTCAGGGAGGAACGTATCATGGATGCCAACCGCTACTTTACCGCCATGCACAACGCCATGTCATCCCGTCTGCCGGGGGCGCAGCTTCTGGCCGCCGTGCGCCTGCAGGATCTCTGCGGCAACGACGCCTACCTGGAAGTCCGGCGGATGCCCGGGGAGCACTGCGCCACCGTGTGTTACTCCACGATGGGCCGCAGAGGACTGAACTTCCAGCTGTTCCGCAAGGGGTGGATGCTCTGCCACAACGAGAGCGGCCAGCTCACCGGGCAGTTCCCCGCCAAGGCCGAGAGCCTGCTGGAGGACACCGACTTCCACGCCTGCTGCCGCGAGGACCGGCTGGACGCTGCCCGCACCGACCGCATGGTGCAGGAGCTGGAAACGCTGGCGGGCACGGACTGCGATCTGCCTTTGCCCCGTGACGCCCGCACCGGGGCCGTCATCACGGTGGACAGCTTTGTGGGCCGGGGTGCCCACTGGAGCTACAGCACCCTGAGCAAGGCCCCCTGCCTGCCGGTGGCCGCCATCCTGTACTGGCTGGCCGACAGCCTGGCCGGAGCCGAGCGCCGTACCCTGCAGGCCGACCCGGAGGCCGCCCAGCTGGCCGCACAGTGGCAGAGCGGCACGGTGGAGATGTTCTTTCACCCGGCCGTACCGGCTGCCGCCCAGCTGCAGACGCAGCCCCAGACCACGCCGGTGAGCCGTCCGGCACGCCCGGCCCCCACCTGCGCCCGCACCAAAAGCTGGCAGAGCATTCTGGCCGTGATGGCGAGCATGTAAAAAGGCTCCCCCTTGCGGGAGAGCCTTTCTAGGATAAATTCTTATTCCAGATAGGGGTCCAGCAGCTTGTCCACGGTCTGGCTGCGCTTGGGCGCGGGCTTTTTCACCACGCGGCCCCGGCAGGCCACCAGCTCCAGATGCTGCAGCGCCCGCAGGTCCTCCAGCGGGTTCTGACAGGTGACGATGAGGTCCTCGCTCTTGCCCACTTCCAGCGAGCCGGTCACGTCCCCTACCCCGGCCAGCCGGGCGTTGCGCAGGGTGGCGGTGTACAGGGCAAACTGGTTGCTCACGCCGCAATATTTGTGGAAGTAGCACAGCTCCCGCCAGAAGTCGTACTGGGTGATGTAAGGGCAGCCCACGTCGTTGCCAAGGCCCACCGGGATGCCGTTGGCCAGCGCCGTTTTGGCGCTTTCCACGATGCCGTCAAACACGATCCTGCCGTTGTACTGGTCTTTTTCCGACGCACCGGACACCGCCGTGTCAAACAGCGCATACGGCAGCGCCGGGGAAATGGTGGTGCACAGGAACGCGCCGTGCTCCTTGTACAGTTTTACCGTTTCTTCGTCCATTTTTGCACCATGTTCGATGGAATCCACGCCGTTTTCCAGCGCCACCTTCACCCCTTCGGGCGATTCGGTGTGGGCCGCCACGGGATAGCCCATGGCGTGGGCCTGATCGCACACGGCCTTTACCATCTCCGGCGGCATCTTCAGCTCGCCGGGGGTGCCCTTTTCGGCGGCATCCAGCACGCCGCCGGTGATCATCAGTTTGACAAGGTCCACCCGCTGGGTGCTGACCTTGGTGAGCTGGGTCAGGGCCTCGCCGTTGTTGTGGGCCGCCACGGCCACCGAGCCTGCCATGTGGCCGCCCGGCACCGAGATGCCCTCGTTGGCGGCCAGAATGCGCGGGGCCAGGATCTTCCCGGCCTGGGCATCGTCCCGGCAGCGGGTGTCAAAATCCGCGATGCCGCCCACGGTGCGGATGGTGGTCACGCCGCCCAGCAGCTCCAGCTTTGCATAGCTGCACACCATGCGGTAAGCCACCGCACGGGTCAGGCCGTTGCTCAGAATTTTACGCACCAGCGCCGCATTATCCCGCGGCTTTGCGCTGGGCTTGCCGTTGCCGGCCAGATGCACATGCAGGTTGATGAGGCCCGGCATCGCATAGCCGCCGTGGAGGTCGATGACCTCATAGCCGTCCAGGTCGGTGCCCTCGTCCGCAACGGCGGTGATGACGCCGTCCTCGCACAGCAGCACCTTGTGTGCCTGCGGCTCCATCTGCTGGGTGCCGTCCAGCAGAATGCCATTGATATATGCCCGCTTCATGGTCGTTTCCTCGCTTCTGTACAACCTTGGTTGTTTTTTGTTCCAGTATAGCACGTTCGTGCCCCGGGTGCAATCGGGCGCACAAAAAGGGCAGGCAAAGGTTTTGCCCCTGCCTGCCCTGTTGCTCTTAGATGCGGCTGAAACCGTGCCTCCCCGCCCGTACCGACAAAAGCCGATACGGAGGCTTTTAGATGCACGCGCGATTGCATTGCTGCATTTTATCAAAGCCTTAACCTTATCCATAACCTTGATCAAATAACAAAACAACCCAAATTTGTAACCTTGTACCAGAACCTTATGGCTCTCCCAGATTCAAATAAAAACGCATTCACCCCGGAATATCACGGTCACCCCTCCAGCTCCACTTCAAATTCCAAAAGCAGATTGGCGCGGTCCAGCGTCAGCTGCAAAGCCGTCAGCTGATCACTGACACGGCGGTACTCCTGTTCCACCTGTTCTGCATCGTAGTTGCGGCAGGTCATTTCCGGAGTGTTGCTGCCATAGCCGGGGGATGTGCGCACCAGCGACGGCACCTGCTTCATCTGTGCCAGACGCTGCTTCTTTTTTGTCAGCATTGCCATGCGCACCAGTGCCTCGTCGATGGTAAACCCAAATCCCTCCAACACAGTGGTGGTATTAAACACGTTCACTGCATGACGCAGCACAGCGATCTTCTGGTTCAGCGCATCCATCTGCTGCTGCATCCGAGCAAAGTCGTAGTTTGCGGGCAGCGGTTCCTCATTGATTCCATAGGTCGTTCTGCTTTCCGCTTCTTCTTTTTTCAGCAGCCCCTCCAGGTCTTCGTTCCATGCTTTGATCATTTTATTTGCGCCTGCGGATGTCAATTTCATGCGTTGTCCCTCCCTGTCGTTTTTTCTTCCAGTATAGCACGTTCGTGTCCCGGGTGCAATCGGGCGCACAAAAAGGGCAGGCAAAGGTTTTGCCCCTGCCTGCCCTTGAACCATTTTCCGGTTTACTGTGCTGCGGCTTCGCTGGAAGCAGCCTCGGAAGAAGCGGCCTCGCTGGATGCGTCAGCACCGGCGGCCACGCCGCCCTCGACCACCAGTTCGTCCTCGTAGTCGATGCCGTAGGTGTCCACCAGAGTGGCCTCGTAATCCTTGTGGAAGAAGTTCTCCTCGCCCAGCTTCCGGATCTCCTCGTTCAGCCAGTCCAGAACGGTGGTGTTGCCCTGGCTCACAGCGGGAGCGATGGTGTCCTGGCTGCCCAGAGAAGCGATGCCCACGGTGTAGCCGGGGTTCTGGTTGGCAAAGGCGATGACCTCGGTGTTGTCGTTGGCCCATGCCACGCCGTTGCCGTTCTCCAGGGCGTTCTTGGCGGTGGCGTAGGAATCGTACTTCTGCAGCGGGATGTCGGGGTACTCCTTGGTCAGGTAGGTCTCGGCGGTGGTGCCGGAGATGACGATCATCTGGTCGTCAGCGTTCCAGTTGTCCAGGGTGGTGACGACGGCGCTGTCCGGGGAGATGACGCCCAGGGCCACGTTCATGTAGGGCAGAGCGAAGTCCACTTCCTCGGCACGCTCCGGGGTGACGGTGAAGTTGGCCAGGATCACATCCACCTTGCCGGTCTGCAGGTACTCGATGCGGTTGGCAGCCTCGGTGGAAACGTAGTTGATCTCCACGCCCAGGTCCTCGCCCAGACGGTTGCCGAAGTAGACGTCGTACCCCTGATACTCGCCGTTCTCGTCCACATAGCCGAACGGGTTCTTGTCGGAGAACACGCCGATGTTGATGGTGCCGGATGCCTTGATCTCATCCAGGGTGCGGTACACCACGCTGCTGCCGGATGCAGCACTGCCAGATGCTGCGCTGCCGGAAGCGGCAGGGGAAGAGGAACCGCCGCATGCGGTCAGGACGGCTGCCGCAGACACGGCACCCAGACCCAGCAGGAAGGAACGACGCGAAATTTTGGACTGTTTCATGATCGGTTACTCCTTTACAATCACTTTCCCAGTGCGGCTCCGGACCACCCGGGGCCTTTTTTATGTGATCTGTGACTCATTTCACAGCATCAAACGTGAAGGTACGCAGGAAGCGCTGCGCGCGCTCGGTCTTGGGGTGATCGAAGAACTCCTTCGGGGGAGCCTCCTCCACGATCTTGCCGCCGTCGAGGAAGAGCACCCGGTCGGCGATGGCGCGGGCAAACTGCATCTCGTGGGTGACGATGATCATGGTGCGGCCGTTCTTTGCCAGATCCATCATCACGTCCAGCACCTCGCGCACCATTTCGGGGTCGAGGGCGGCGGTCACTTCGTCAAACAGCAGGATCTCCGGGTGCATGCACAGCGCCCGCACGATGGCCACGCGCTGTTTCTGGCCGCCGGAAAGCTCCCGCGGGTAGCTGTTTTTCTTGTTCAGCAGGCCCACGCGGTCCAGCAGGGCCTCGGCCTCCTTCTGCACCTCGGCCTTGGGGCGCTTCTGCACCTTGGTGGGGGCCAGCAGGATGTTGTCCAGCACGGTGAGGTGCGGGAACAGCTCGTAGCTCTGGAACACCATGCCGATGCGCTGGCGCAGCTGGGTCAGGTTCTTGCCGCCGTAGGCCACGGTCTCATTGCCCAGGCGGACCCGGCCGCTCTGGGTGGGTTCCAGACCGTTCAGGCAGCGCAGCAGGGTGCTCTTGCCGCAGCCGGAGGGGCCCACCACCACGATGACCTCGCCGGGCTTCACGGCAAAGCTGATATCGTCCAGCACCGGCGTCTCGCCGTATGCCTTGATCAGATGTTCAACGGTCAAAATAGGTTCTGCCATCTGCGGTCACTTCCATTTCTTTTCCAGGTAGCTTGCCAGCAGGCTGATGGGCCAGCAGGCAAGGAAATACAACACGAACACCGTGAGGTAGATGCCAAACGCCGCGTTGGGGCTGGCGGTGCGGTTGGCCTCGATGATCTGCTGTGCCACCTTCAGCACCTCCACCACGCCGATCATCAGCACCAGACTGGTGGTCTTGATCATGCGGGTGATCAGGTTGATGGACAGCGGGATCAGCCGCCGCACGGTCTGCGGGATGATGATGTACCAGTAGGTCTGCGCCCGGCTCATGCCCAGCGCTTCCGCGCTCTCGTACTGGTGCTTCGGGATGGCGATCAGCGCGCCGCGCACCAGGTCGCTCATCTCGGCGGCACCCCACAGCACGAACACGATGACCGCCGCCGTCTCGCCCGACAGGTCCCATCCGAAGGCGCGGGTGGTGCCAAAGTACACCAGGAACAGCAGCACCATCTGGGGCATGAAGCGGATGAACTCCAGATACAGCCGCAGGATGGCTTTGAGGATCGGGCTGCGGAAGGTCATCAGCACGCCCAGCAGGATGCCCAGCGGCAGGCTGATGAGCACCGACACGGCACTGATCTTCAGCGCCACGCCCAGGCCGCCCAGCAGGCGGATCATGTTTTTGCCCTTGAACAGGACGTCAAGACCCAAATCCGGCATAGCGCAGCCTCCTTTCGATCAGGCTGCCCACAATGGATACCGGCAGCAGAATGATGAGGTAGAACACCACCACCAGGAACAGGCACTCGAGGGTCTTGGAGTACATGCCGATGAGGTCTTTGGCCGTGAACATCAGGTCCATCAGGCTGATGGCGCTGAACACGCTGGTCTCCTTGAGCAGGAAGATCACGTTGGCCATGAAGGCCGGCATGCTGGTGGACATGGCCTGCGGCAGGATGATGTACCGCATGGTCTGGGCCTTGCTCATGCCCAGGCTGTAGGCGCTTTCGGTCTGGATGGGCTCGATGCTCTCCAGCCCGCTGCGGAATGCCTCCGCCATGTAGCTGCCGCCCAGAAACGCCAGACCTGCGATGCCGCACACGGCGGCGTTGGTCTTGATGCCCACCTTGGGCAGGCCGTAGTAGAGGAAGAACAGCTGCACCAGCAGCGGCGTGTTGCGGGACAGCTGGATGTAAATGCTCACCAGCTGCCGCAGCACCGGCACCTTATAATATTGCACCACCGCACAGACAAGGCCGATGAGGATCGCGAAGAAGATCCCGGCCACGCCCAGCCGCACGGTCAGCACGGCAGCTTTCTGGTATAGCGGCAAATATTGCTGGATGACGTTCCAGTCCATTGCCGACTCCCCTCCCTTTCTTTCCTGTGGATTTGCGGGCCTATACAAAAAGCCCGGGAGCTTGCAGGAAGCTCCCAGGCAGATCGCAGTTCCGTTTTGCACCAAACCTGTGTTCAGTGCTGCTGTGCGGGCGCGCTTACAACACACCCTGCCGCAAAAGGCTCTGCCTGGGATGCGCACATGGAACAACAACAGGGACAACACATTGCGCTGGACATCATCATGACAGGCTCCTCCTTTTGCATGTTTCCGGTCTGCTCGGACCCGGTACCCGTATCATAAACATATTTACCCAGAATGTCAATATGTTTATAGGCATTTGGGCAAAATCTTTCCGCATCCGCCGAAAATCCGGCCTGCGGTCCCGTAAAATTTATGGAATATTTCCCGTTGACTGTTTCTGTGCGGTGCACAGGGTCAGCGGCGGCGTTTGCGGCGGGGCAGCGCGAAATAGTAGCCGAAGGCCGTGCCGCACAGCCCGCCCACAATGTGCATGAAGTTGGCCACGTTGTCGTGCACGAGGATGATGTCGTACACCTGCTGGCCGAAGTACAGCGCCGCTACCAGCAGCATGGTGACCGGGATGCCGCCGGAAAAGCCCGCCAGCGACGACAGCATGATGAGCATGAACACGATGCCCGACGCCCCCAGCAGCCCGGTGCGGGGGAACAGCACGCATTGCAGCACGCCGGTGACCAGCGCCGTGAACACGATGCCGCCCAGCAGGGCCTTGCTGCCGTATTTTTCCTCCATGGGCGGGCCCACCACCAGCAGTAGCAGCATGTTGTTCAGGAAGTGCTCCCACCCGGCGTGGCCCAGCACATGGCCGAACAGCCGGATGTAGAACAGCGGGTCCTTGAGCGACGAGCGGTAGACGCAGAACAGGTGCATGGTGGTCCAGCCGCCGGTCCACTGGTCGAGGAACAGCACCAGAAGCGACAGCAGAAAAAAGGTGAGGATCACCGGGGAGTTGTATTGAAGCTCCAGCTTGAATCTTGCCTTTTTCGTAACGATACGATCCTTTCTCTCTTATAATATAAGGGGTCAGCCGCGGGTCTGCAGCCAGTAGGCTCCCATGCTCTGGCCGGGCTGGCCGGTCACCTCGTCGCTCAGGTAATCGGCAAGGCCCCAGGCGGCAGGCTGCCAGGCGTTGGCGGCGGCCACGGTGGGGTACTCCACCTCCGCATACCAGAACGCGGTGGGCCGGCCTGCGTCCACATGGTTCACTTCCAGCGCGCTGCCGTCCGGCAGGCGGTAGGTGCGGCGGGTCTTGGGGATGAGAGGTTTGCCGATGATCTTGTGTTCCAGCTCCTCAAACAGTTCTTTGTCGATGCTGCGCTCGATCTCCTCCCGGGCAAGGCCGCCCTCGCTCTTGAAGCAGAGCACATAGTCAGTCCTGCCGCCCGCAAGGGCTTCCTCCCGGATGCGCACCGTGGGCCGCACACTGATGTAGCCCTGCCGCATGGCAAATTCTTCCTCCATGGGCAGGCCCTCCGGCCAGCCGGTCACCATCCATTTACGTTCGATCTCCATTGCAGATCCCCTCTTTCCGGTCTTTTTTGGAAATTTCTTATTTATAATACCATGGATCTATGGTATTATAAAGGGGTGAATTTGAAAAGAGCAACCAAGGAGATCTCCATGAAAGAACGCGCTTATCCTGTATACACCGTCAACAAACACGCCGAGGGCCTGCTGGTGGGCGGCCACCCCTGGGTGTACGAGAACGACATCCTCCACGCCCCGGACACCGAACCCGAAAACGGCGCCCTGGCCGATGTGGTCAGCCCCAAGGGGGCGTACCTGGGCACCGGCTTCGTGTCGCTGCACAGCAAGATCCGGGTGCGGCTCATCAGCCGCAACGCCAACGACACCTTTGACGCCGCTTTCTGGCGCCGCCGGGTGGAGTACGCCTGGGCCTACCGCAAGACCGTGCTGGAGCCCGCCGACCTGACCGCCTGCCGGGTGATCTTTGGCGAGGCCGACCAGTTCCCCGGCCTGACCGTGGACCGCTTCCACGATATCCTGGTCACCCAGACCCTCAGCGTGGGCATGGAAAAGCTCAAGCCGGTGCTGTTCCCCCTGCTGGCCGAGGTTCTGCGGGCCGACGGCCAGACCATTGCCGGCATCTACGAGCGAAACGACGAGGCCCTGCGCGCCAAGGAAGGGCTGGAGCAGAACAAGGGCTGGTTCGACCTGCCCGGCGAGACCCACCCCGCCAGCACCCAAACCGAGATCTGCGAGAACGGCGTGTTCTACCATGTGGACTTTGAGAACGGCCAGAAAACCGGCTTTTTCCTGGACCAGAAGTACAACCGCCGGGCCGTGGCACGGCTGGCAGCAGGCCACACGGTGCTGGACTGCTTCACCCATACCGGCAGCTTTGCGCTGAACGCTGCCAAGGGCGGGGCCGCCCGGGTCACCGCTGCCGACATCAGCGCCGACGCCATTGCCATGGCCCAGCGCAACGCCGAACGCAACGGCCTGACCAACATGGACTTTTTGTGCGAGGACACCTTCGCGCTGCTGCCCCGGCTGGAAAAAGAGGGCCACCCCTACGACTTTATCATCCTGGACCCGCCCGCCTTTACCAAGGCCCGCCGCACGGTGGACAACGCCATGCGCGGGTACAAGGAGATCAACTACCGGGCCATGAAGCTGCTGCCCCGGGGCGGATATCTGGCCACGGCCAGCTGCTCCCACTTTGCCACCGAGGAGCTGTTCATCAAGATGCTGAAAGCAGCGGCGAAGGACGCCCACCGGCAGCTGCGGCAGATCGAGGTAAAGCAGCAGGCCCCGGACCACCCCATCCTGTGGGGCGTGCCGGAGACCAACTACCTGAAGTTCTTTTTGTTCCAGGTGATCTGACGTTCAAAAGTCATACCAAGCTCAGTTGTGCCAAAATTCGCAGAGAGCGTTTGTGCAGAATCGTCAGATTTGTCAATTGCCTTTTTGACCCGCCGGGGCTATAATCAAACCATAGACAGCAACGGCGCTGTGGGTCACCTCCTGACTCGCAGCGCCGTTTTTGTTAAGAAGTCTTTCGTGCTTTGGGGCCCGCTTTCCGGCAGCTCCGGGGCGGGAGCTGGGAAACATAAGATCAAGTAAGGAGTAGGATTTATGGCAGCAAATGTTATGGAGATCTACGGCAGCAAGGTCTTTAACGAGCATGTGATGAAGGAGCGCCTGCCGAGCGCTACTTATAAGAGCCTCAAGAACACCCTGCACAAGGGTGCTCCGCTGGACATCGAGGTGGCCAACGTCGTGGCCAGCGTCATGAAGCGCTGGGCCATGGAGCTGGGTGCCACCCACTACACCCACTGGTTCCAGCCGCTGACCGGCATCACCAGTGAGAAGCACGACGGCTTCGTCTCCCCCGTGGGCGACGGCACCGCCATCATGGAGTTCTCCGGCAAGGAGCTGGTGCGCGGCGAGCCCGATGCATCTTCCTTCCCCTCCGGCGGTCTGCGCGCCACCTGCGAGGCCCGCGGCTACACTGCATGGGACCCCACCAGCTACGCATTCGTGAAGGATGACGTGTTGTGCATCCCCACCGCATTCGTCAGCTACACCGGCGAGGCTCTGGATAAGAAGACCCCCCTGCTGCGTTCCATGAACGCACTGTCCAATCAGGCAGTCCGTATCCTGAAGCTGTTCGGCAAGGATGTGGATTACGTCTCCACCACCGTCGGCCCCGAGCAGGAGTACTTCCTTATTAAGAAGGAAGATTACGAAGCCCGTCAGGATCTGATCCTCACCGGCCGCACCCTGTTCGGTGCCCCCTCTGCCAAGGGTCAGGAGCTGGAAGAGCACTACTTCGGTGTCATTCGTCCCGAGGTCTCCGAGTTCATGAAGGAGCTGGACGAAGAGCTGTGGAAGCTGGGCATTCCCGCCAAGACCAAGCACAACGAAGTTGCTCCCTGCCAGCATGAGCTGGCTCCCATCTTCGACACCACCAACGTTGCCATCGACCACAACCTGCTGACGATGGAGATGATGAAGAAGATCGCTCCCAAGTACGGTCTGGTCTGCCTGCAGCATGAGAAGCCTTTTGAGGGCGTGAACGGCAGCGGCAAGCATAACAACTGGTCCATGTCCACCACCCACGAGAACCTGCTCGACCCGGGCGACACCCCCATGGAGAACCTGCAGTTCCTGGTGTTCCTGGCCGCCGTCATCAAGGCTGTGGACGAGTACGCCGACCTGCTGCGCACCTCCGTCGCCACCCCCGGCAACGATCACCGTCTGGGTGCCAACGAGGCACCTCCGGCTATCATTTCCATCTTCGTGGGCGAAGAGCTGGAAGCTGTCATCGATGCTATCGCATCCGATTCCCCCTATGCCGGCCCCGTCAAGATGAAGATGGATCTGGGCGTTGATGTCCTGCCCAAGTTCAGCAAGGATACCACCGACCGCAACCGTACCTCTCCCTTTGCCTTCACCGGCAACAAGTTCGAGTTCCGTATGCCCGGTTCCGCTGAGAACCTGAGTGATGCCAACACCATCCTGAACACCGCCGTCGCAAAGGAACTGAAGGGCTACGCCGACGAGCTGGAGAGCGCTGAAGACTTTACCAGCGCCGTGATCGCTCTGGTCAAGCGCACCATCCGCGACCACCGCCGCGTCATCTTCAACGGCAACGGCTACACTGCCGAGTGGGAAGAGGAAGCCGCAAAGCGCGGTCTGCCCAACAAGAAGAACACCCCCGCTGCTCTGCCTGCCCTGATCGGGCCCAAGAACATTGCCCTGATGGAAGAGTTCGGCGTGCTGACCAAGGTAGAGATGGAGAGCCGCTACGAGGTGGAAATGGAGCACTACTCCAAGATCATCAACATCGAGGCTCTGACCATGCTGGAAATGGCCCGCAAGCAGCTGCTGCCTGCCGTCAACTCCTACATGAGCGAGCTTGCCAATACCGCAGCATCCAAACTGGCCGTCAGCGAGAACATCAGCGTGCGCAGTGAGACCAAGACCCTGACCAAGCTCTCTGCTGATGCCGATGCTATGAGCGACGCTGTCGATACCCTGCAGGATGCAGTGGATGCTTCCAAGGCATTGCCCACCGAGGCAGAAAAGGCCGTTGCTTTCCACGACAACGTGCTGCCTGCAATGGATGCTCTGCGTGCCGCTGCGGACGACGCCGAGACCATCTGCGGTGAGGATTATTGGCCTCTGCCCAGCTACAGCAAGATGCTCTACTACGTCTGATCTTTCATCAGCGTAACAGCAGAATAGCATCCGTAGGCTGCGGAATTTAAAATTGCCATTCTCCTTTTCCTATTTCTTACACCAGCCTAAAGACCTGCTCCCATTCTGAGGGCAGGCCTTTAGGCGTTTTATTTGAAAGGGAAACCATTATGAGCTATTCGACCCACCAGGACATCCTTGATTTTGTGGAGGACAATAACGTCAAATTTGTGCGCTTTGCCTTCTGCGATATCTTTGGCACTCAGAAGAACATTGCCGTGCTGGCAAACGATCTGCCCAAAGCTCTGGAAGACGGTGTCTGCTTCGACGGCAGCTCCATTGCCGGCTTCATGAAGGTGGAGGAAAGCGACCTTGTGCTGCGGCCAGATCTTTCCACCGTGACTATCCTCCCCTGGCGCCCTACCGAGGGCCGGGTGATGCAGTTCTTCTGTGATGTGGAAAAGCCGGACGGCCAGCCCTTTGGCGGCAACTGCCGCGGCTTTCTGCGCAGCGTGAACCGAAAATTCAAAAAGCTGGGCATCACCTGCAATGTGGGCGCAGAGTGTGAGTTCTACCTGTTCGAGAATGATGACCGGGGCCGCCCCACCCGTATCCCCATCGACTTTGGCGGCTACTTTGACGTGGCCCCGCTGGACGCAGGCGAGAACCTCCGCCGGGACATCTGCCTGACCATGGAGCAGATGGGCATGAGCCCTCAGCACAGCCATCACGAAAGCGGCAACGGCCAGAACGAGATCGACTGCCACCACGCAGGCCCCCTCAAGACCGCCGACAACGTGATGATGTTCAAGCAGATCGTGCGCGCCATTGCCACCCGCAGCGGCATCCATGCAAGCTTCCTGCCCAAGCCCCTGCCGGATCAGGCAGGAAGCGGCCTGCACATCAACCTGTCCCTTTACATGGATGGCCGCAACCTGTTTGAGGGCGACATTGCCCCGGACAGCATTGCAGGCAGCTTTATGGCCGGTGTGCTGGCCCACAGCCGGGAGCTGACCGTGTTCACCAACCCTCTGCCCAACAGCTATCAGCGCTTTGGCTGCGATGAAGCGCCCCGCTATGTGAGCTGGAGCCGCCAGAACCGCAGCCAGCTGGTGCGCATCCCGCAGGTAAAGGGCGACAACTGCCGCATGGAGCTGCGCAGCCCGGACCCTGCCTGCAACCCCTATCTGGCCATTGGTCTGGTTCTGGCTGCCGGATTGGACGGCATCGAGAACCGCATGGTGCTCTCTGCCCCCGTGAACAAGAATCTGTTCGACCCCTCTATGGCTGAGGGCCTCAGCCTTGAGACTCTGCCCGCCAGTCTGGAAGAGGCCGTGCAGGCTGCGGAGGAGAGCGAATTTTTGCGCAGAGTGCTGCCCGAGCAGCTTGCCAGCCGCTACTTTACGGAAGAACTGAAGCGCTGCGAAGCACTGAAACATGCGTCCGACCCTGTTGAGTACGAGCGTACCCATTACTTCAACGCCATCTGACCCCTGCAAAAGAGAGTGTGTAGGAGAAAGGAGCGAAGGAAATGGGACGTGCACTGATCGTAAGTGCCGGTGCAAGCTCCAACGAGTATATCGCTGCACGGCTGACCGAAATGGGCTACAGCCGCCCGGTGATCATTCCCAGCGGGGCCGAAGCCCGGCGGCGCATGACGGAATCGGATTTTGAGCTGATCGTGGTCAACTCTCCCCTGCCCGATGAATTCGGGCATGAGGTGTGCATCAATGCTGTGGAAAAAACAGATGCCGGTGTCGTGTTTCTGGTCAAGGCCGCACAGGCTGAGCAGCTTTTGGGGCCCTTGAGCGAGCAGGGGGTATTGCTGCTGTCAAAGCCCTTCAGCACCACCCTTTTTGTGCAGGCCATGCACATGGCAGCGGCCGGCAACCACCGCCTGCTGCGTGCCCGGCAGGAGAACGCCCGCTTACAGGAAAAGATCGCGCAGGTGCGGCTGGTCAGCCGGGCAAAATGCTGCCTTGTGGAGCACGAGCACATGACCGAAGCCGAGGCACACCGCTACATAGAAAAACAGGCCATGGATACCCGTCGTGACCGCACAGAAATTGCACAGGAAGTCCTTGAAAATTATGAGGACATGGGTGTATAATATTGGATTGGGAAAAGTATCCTTGCTTTCACCGGCTCATTTTTGGAGAGGCAGAGAGCAAGACCGTTTGCCTGAAAAAATTTACAAAGGTTTATAAGGGAAAGAATTCAGAAAAGCAAAAATAGAGGAGGAAATTCTATGGCAGAGAAACAAACCAAATTCATCTTTGTCACCGGCGGTGTCGTCTCCGGCCTTGGCAAGGGCATCACAGCCGCATCGCTGGGCCGTCTGCTCAAGTGCCGCGGTCTGAAGGTGGCCAGCCAGAAGCTGGACCCCTATGTGAATGTGGATCCCGGCACCATGAGCCCGCTGCAGCACGGTGAGGTGTTCGTGACCGACGATGGCACTGAGACCGATCTGGATCTGGGCCACTACGAGCGCTTTATCGACGAGAATCTGAACAAATACTCCAACCTGACCACCGGCAAGGTGTACTGGAACGTACTGAACAAGGAACGTCAGGGTGCCTATCTGGGCCAGACCGTGCAGATCATTCCCCACATCACCAACGAGATCAAGAGCTACATCTACAATCTGGCCTCTTCCACCGAGGCTGACGTGGTCATTACCGAGATCGGCGGCACGACCGGTGATATTGAAAGCCAGCCCTTCCTCGAGGCCATCCGTCAGGTGGGTCTGGAGCAGGGCCGCGACAACTGCTGCTACATCCATGTGGTGCTGGTGCCTTACATTTCCGGCTCGGACGAGTACAAATCCAAGCCTGCACAGCACTCTGTGAAAGAGCTGCAGGGCATGGGCGTGAACCCGGACATCATCATCCTGCGCGCAGACGGCAGTGTGGGCGGCGACATCCGCCGTAAGATCAGCACTTTCTGCAATGTGAAGCCGGAGTGCGTGATCGAGAACCTGACCATGCCCAGCCTGTACCAGTGCCCGCTGATGCTGCACACCGGTGGTCTGGACGAGGTAGTGGTGCAGAAGCTCAAGCTGGATGTGCCCGCTGCCGACCTGACCGAGTGGAAGCAGGTGGTCAGCCGCATTGCTACCCGCAGCAAGACCTGCAGCATTGCGCTGGTGGGCAAATACGTCAAGCTGCACGACGCTTACCTCTCCGTGATGGAGAGCCTGTACCACGCCGGCTTTGAGAACGACAGTCAGGTGGAGATCCGCTGGGTGGAGAGCGAGGACCTGACCGACCAGGCCGCCTGCAAGGAAGCCTTTGCAGATGTGGACGGCATCATCGTACCCGGCGGCTTTGGCGACCGCGGCATTGAGGGCATGATCCAGGCTGCACAGTATGCCCGCGAGAACCATGTTCCCTACTTTGGTATCTGCCTTGGCATGCAGATCATGGTGATGGAGTTTGCCCGGGGCGTTTTGGGCTACAAGGATGCAAATTCCAGCGAATTCACCCCGGATGGCAAGCATAATGTGATCGCCCTGATGGCCGACCAGCAGGGCAACATTCCCAAGGGCGGCACCATGCGTCTGGGTAAATACCCCTGCAAGGTGATGCCCGGCACCAAGATGGCCGAGTGCTACGGCGAGGCCGAGATCTGGGAGCGCCACCGCCACCGCTACGAGTTCAACAACGAGTTCCGTCAGGAGATGCAGGACGCCGGTCTTGTTATTTCCGGCACCAGCCCCGACGGTCGTCTGGTAGAGACTGTAGAGCTGCCCGGCCGTGACTTCCATTTGGGCGCACAGTTCCACCCGGAGTTCAAGAGCCGTCCGAACCGTGCTCACCCGCTGTTCAAGGCATTCATTGCTGCGGCACTCAAGTTCCGCGCCAGCGAGCAGCGCAGCCTGCTACACATGTAAACCATAAAAATAAGGTGCTGTCTGTGCGGACAGCACCTTATTTTTTACCCATATAATCCATGATCCTGCAAGGCATGGTTCTTTTGCTTGTGCTTATACATCCGCTGGTCAGCCAGACGGGTGATCTTGTCTGTATCCGTGCCTTCTTCCGGGTAGAGGGCAAAGCCGCAGCTGGTGCCGATCGTCAGAAGACTGCCTGCAACATGATAGGGTGCTGCAACAGTCTTACAGATAAACTCGACCTTGCGGCGGGCCGCTGCCGGGGACATTGCGCCAATAGGGCCGTCCATGGTGTATACTTCTTCCAGCGCCCTATGAGGAAGCCGCGTGGGCCGTCTTTTACCGGGACATCACCGCCCCGTCTGCTGCACCGGAGGAAAATTTCTAAAAAGTCTATTTCCTGTATCACACAAAAAGACACCGGGAGCTTTCCGCTTTTTGCAGAGAACTCCCGGTGGCTTTGTTCTATCCTTGATTTCCGATCAGCACCACGGCCACATCGTTGACATTCGTGCCGGTCGCGCCGGTGATGATGAGCCCATCCACCGCCTTGAGGGCATGGTAGGCATCGTTGTTCTGCAGCACATCGTACACCTTCAGCTGGTTCTGCGCCAGTGCCGCGGCCGTGCTGCCGTCCACATAGCCGCCCGCAGCATCGGTTGGGCCGTCGGTGCCATCGCTGCCCACCGAAAAGACCGCTGCATCCAGCCCGGCGATCATTGGTGCTGCAGCAAGGGCCAGCTCCTGATTGCGCCCGCCCAGACCTGTTCCGGTCAGGTGGACGACCGTCTCACCGCCTGCAAGAAAGGCCAGCTTTTTGCCCTGCCCCGCGTGGGTGCGGGCTATGGAACCAAGGAAGCTGCCAGCCTCCCGCGCTTCACAGCAGAGCCTGTCGGTCAAGATCACCGGCTCATAGCCCCGCTCCCGGCAGGCGTTGGCTGCTGCGCTGCACAGCTCCCGCACGCTGCCGGTGATCTGCGTGGCAACACGGTCCAGCACCTTTGGAGTCTCCTGTGCCAGCAGAGCCTTGGCCTGTGCCGAAAGCTGCAGGTGATATTTTTCCGCAATGGCAAGGGCCTGTGCACAGGTGGAGGTATCCGGCACCGCCGGGCCGCTGGCGATCATATCCAGCGGGTCGCCCAGAATATCGCTGAGCACGATGCTGAACACCTGTGCGGGCGCACAGCTCTGTGCAAACCGCCCGCCCTTGACCCCGGACAGGCGCTTGCGAATGGTGTTCATCTCCACGATATCGGCACCGCTGGCAAGCAGCTGGCCCGTGATCTGCTGCAGCTCTGCGCCGGGGATCAGCGGCTTCTCAAACAGTGCACTGCCGCCGCCGGACAGCAGAAACAGCACCGTATCCTCTGCCGTTAAGCCCTGCACCAGTTCCAGCGCTTTCCGGGTGGCGGCAAAGCCATTCTCATCCGGCACGGGGTGCCCGGCTTCGCAGCAGTCCACGCCGGGGATCGTGCCCTTCACGTGGCCGTATTTGGTCACGACCACACCGCCATCCACCCGGCCAAGAAATTTCACCGCCGCATGGGCCATCTGCCATGCTGCCTTACCGGCAGCCACCAGCAGCACCCTGCCGCCCTGCGGCCGGAAATTTTTCAGCGCGCGGCGCACCGCTTCGTCCGGCAGAACAGCGTTCAGGCTGGCACGGATGATGGCATCTGCATCTCTGCGCAGTGTTTCGTTTTTCAGCATGTCGTTCTCCCCTTTTCCATCGCTTCTTGTCCGCGGACAAAAAACACCTGTACAGTCTCTTCCTATGCAGGAAAACGCAGTACAGGTGTTCTGATCTTTTTGCTTACTTTGCGCTTGCCGGAGCAACCTCAAAGTCGATCTTGCCCAGGTTCACATCCGCACGCACAATGGTGATCATCATGGTGTCGCCCAGACTCCAGTTCTTGCCGGAGACGGGGTCGGACAGGCGGATGCCCTCGGTGAGCATGGTGCCGGAGGGGGTCAGGCTGGAAGCCGGCACAAAGCCCTCCACGCCGTTCTCCAGTTCAATGAACAGGCCGCGCTGGGTCACGCCGGAAATGCGGCCCTCGTAGCACTCGCCCAGATGGCGGCGGGCATACTCGGCCTTATAGCAGTCCTCGGCCTTGCGCTCGATCTGCATTGCAATGATCTCGCGCTCACTGGACTGCTTGCTTGCCTTCTCGGCAAAGTCGCTGTAGCGCAGCACCATGGTATCCTTATCCATGCCCTTGAGCTGGGCGGTCATGATGCGATGGATGGCCAGATCCGGATAGCGGCGGATGGGGCTGGTGAAGTGAGCGTAGTCCTTCAGCACCAGACCGTAGTGGCCCTTGGGTTTTTCCTCATACACAGCCTTGGACATGCAGCGCAGCATACCGGTATTGATGATCTGCTCATACGGGCCGCCGCGCACACCTTCCAGAATGGCGCTCAGCTCCTTGGGGGTGGGCACATCCTTGGCAAAGTGATCGTTGATGCCGCAGGCCTGCAGCAGAGTGTGCAGACGCTCCAGCTTTTCAGCATTGGGTTCCTCGTGCACACGGTACACGAAGGGGATCTGCTTCACGCGGGCAAAGTGGGCAGCGCACTGGTTGGCCAGCAGCATGAACTCTTCGATCATAGCTTCGCTCTCGCCGGAGGTGCGCTTTTTCACATCGATGCAGTGGCCGTCCTCGTCGAGGATCAGCTTCACCTCGCCGCTCTCGATATCCATGCAGCCGCGCTCCTTGCGCAGGCGGGCACGGTGGCCGTACAGCTCCTTCATGGCGGGCAGCTGAGCCAGCACCTCATGGTACTTGCCCTTGAGCTCGTCGTCGGCACTGCCGGCCAGCAGGGCGTTGATCTCGGAGTACACGCCCTTGACACGGCTGCGGATGACCGACTTGACAAAGCGGTAGTCGGTCAGGTTGCCGTCCTTGTCCAGACGCATCAGGCAGGAGAACGCCAGGCGCAGCACGCCCTCGTTCAGGCTGCAGATGCCGTTGGACAGCTGTTTGGGCAGCATGGGCACCACCTGGTCGGCATAGTACACGCTGGTGGCACGGTGAAAGGCTTCGTTGTCCAGCTCACTGCCGGGCTTGACGTAGTGAGACACATCCGCAATATGCACGCCCAGCTCAAAGCCGCCCTCCGGCGTCTTGGTCAGGCTGATGGCGTCGTCGATGTCCTTGGTCTCAGCACTGTCGATGGTGAAGATGGGCAGAGCGCGCAGATCCATGCGGCCCTCACAGTCGGCCTCGGTCACCTCGGCGTTCTCCAGCTTCTTGGCCTCTTCGCGGACCTTATCCGGGAAACGGCTGCGGATGTCCTGCGCATAGAGCAGAGCCTTGGCGCAGCGCTTGGCCTCGTCGGAGCTGCCAAAGCGCATGGCCACGCCCACGCGGTGATCTTCCTGCCGGTTGCCGCGCTGCAGAATCTCCACAGCCACTTTGTCGCCGTCCTTGGCACCGCCCTCGCAGTCGCGCATCATCCGCATGGAGATGGCGGGGCAGTCATCGGGCACGAACTTCAGCATGCCCTCCACACGGCGGACGGTGCCCACCAGATCGTTCTTTTCTTCCAGCACGGCCAGGATCTCGCCCTCGTCGCTGCCCTCCACACGGGGATGCTCAAACTTTTCCACCAGCACCTTGTCACCGGGCATGGCGCCGCGGGTGAAGCGGCCCGGGATGAAGATATCACTCGTGCCGTCCTCCAGCATGACAAAAGCAAAGTTCTTGCCCAGCTTGACCACCTTGCACAGCAGGGCCTTGTCGGCGCGGCCGGAACGCACCGTAAAGAAAACGCCCTGCCGCTGGCAGATCACAGCCTCGTGCACCAGCTGGTCCACGGCCTCCATCACCTTGCGGTCCGAGCCACGGTCCCCGCCGAACTTTGACTTGAGGTCCTTCACGGTGCACGGCTGATTCTGGATCGCGTGCTCAATTTTATCGCGCATTGCCATAATATTTTTCTCCTTGCTCTTCCTGGCTGCGGCCTCCGTCGGGCTGCAGCCCTGCCAGTTCCGGGCATTGCTGCCCACCCTGCTGCGGCAGCCCGAAAAGACAGCTGCCCGCACTTTTTTACTCAACTATGTCGGTTTTACACAGAAAAACAGCCCCGTCAGAGCACGGGGCTGCATGGGGTGCATCAACCTGCCAGACGGCCGGTGAACAGGCAAGCCAGAATTGCCACCACGAAAAAGACGACACCGGCAATGCGGGTCACCTTGGCCAACATCTGGTCAGCCGGGGTCAGGCGTGCGTTGTTGGCACCGCCTGCACTGCCGTTGATGGCGCCGGAAAGGCCCTGGCCGTGGGTGTGCTGCATGAGGGTGAGGAACACGATGACCAGCGAAGCGACCAGCAGGATCGCGCCGCCAACGATTTCGATAACAGACATGGATTGAAACGCTCCTTTATTCAAATTGAATGGGAAAACCACGCAAAAATACGACTATATAGTATCATACCATCTGCAAAAAAGCAAGCACAATTCCGCATTTATCCCAACCAGTGCAGTGCCGTGCACAGCTGTGCAAACACCGCCGCGCTGGAGACCGCCGCCTGCGTCTGTCCGTCCTGCAAGACCACGATGGTGTATTGCGGATCCTCGGCCGGGTAAAACCCCGCGAACCACAGGTTCATGCGCTCTTTCCCTTCGGCCGTGAACTGCCCGGTCTGGGCGGTACCGGTCTTGCCCGCCGCCCCGCCGGGCAGGCCGGAAGCATCCTGTGCCGTGCCCTCGGCCACCGTCTGCTCCAGCATGGTGCGCAGAGCCGCGGCGGTCTGCTCCGTGAGCACCCGTTCTGCCTGCGGGCGGGCAAAGGCCGACAGCTCTTCCCCGGATGTTTCATCCAGCGCACAGTCCAGCAGGCACGGCGCACGGTAAACACCGCCGTTTGCGATGGTGTTCATCATGGCGGCCACTTGCAGCGGCGTTGCCAGCAGGCTGCCCTGCCCGAAGCTGAAATTGGCCAACTGCCCGCTCTGGGCCAGTTCCTCGGCTCCCGGCAGGGCTCCGCTCTGGGCGGTAAGGCCCTCCGCCAGCCCGATGCTCCGCCCGAAGCCCAGCGCCTGCGCCTGCTGCAAAAGAGCCTGTGCTCCCAGCTGCTGCCCCAACCGGATAAAATAGCCGTTGCAGCTCTTTGCCAATGCGGCCGAAAGGTCCACCTCGCCGTGCGGCACACCGCCTGCGCAGCGGAAGATCTGCCCGTCCACCACCACCGCGCCGTTGCAGTCGTACTCCGGCGCAAGGCCGGCTTCCAGCGCCGCCGCTGCCAGCACCGGCTTGAACACCGACCCCACCGCATACGCCTGCAAGGCCCGGTTCAGGAAGGGGCTGTCCGGCGCTTCCAGACTGGCCGCCGGGTCAGCCGGGTCAAAACCCGGCACACTGACGCAGGCCCGCAGGGCTGCCGTGCGGACGTCCAGCACCAGAATGCAGCCGGTGGTCATGGTCTGCGCCGCCACCGCCTCGGCCGCCCGCTGGACAGAACGGGAGAGGGTCAGGCGGGCCCCCACCGCTCCGCTGTCCGCCTGCAGATGCTGCACCTGCTCCCCGGTGCGCAGGGTGCCCTGCGCGGTCACCGGGCACAGCAGAGTGTCCCGTGCCCCGCTGCCGGTGAGCAGCGCGTCCAGTGCTTTTTCCAGCCCGGCAGCACCGTGGCCCTCACCGTCCAGATACCCCAGCAGCTGCGGGCACAGCGGTGCGGCTGCATACCGCCGGGACGCCGCATAGCATGGAATGCCCAGCGCCGTCATGTCCCGGTCCACCTCCACGAGAAATGGAGTCGCCCGGCTGCGGCTGCGGTACAGCAGTTCCTGTCCGGCGGTGTCGGTGCAGGCGTACAGGCGGGTATAATTTTCCTGCCCCGGGAAGCAGAGAGCCAGCCAGCGTTTTTCCAGCCCGGTGAGTGGCAGGCCCATGCAGTCGTAAAAGCCGCCGCGCCGGGCTGGCAGTTCCAGCGTGACCGTGCTCTGTGCCGCCGCACGGGCTGCATAATCCGTGCGGGACGCCAAATAAAACAGCCTGCACAGCACTCCGGCAAAGCCGAACAACAACGCCGCATACAGCGCCAGCACCCTCCGCCCGGACATGGACACGCCCCCTTTGGCATAGCGTGGGCAACGGAGACCCAGGCTATACAAAAAGGGAGGCAGAACCTCCGAAGAAGTTCTGCCTCCCTAAGGCACTTTTATAAGAACGCTTTTGCGGCTTAGTACATGCCGCCCTTCCAAACCACACTTTTGGAGTCGAATCACGAATATCGGGAAACGTAGACTTTTGTAGAATTATCAAGGCCACAAGCCGATTTTTCCAGATTCTCCGTTTTTGCACGATCCACGCTTTTCTACGCAAATCTACGCCACTTACCGGGTGATTGGCGTAAGTTTTGGCGTAAGTTTCGGCGTAAGCAATTCCGCTTCATGCGTCGAAAATCACAGGTTGCCGGCGATCTGTTCAAAGGCTCTTTCAACCGATTCAAAGCTGCTGTGCGTGTAGACATCCAGCGTCACACTGGCATTGGAGTGCCCCATCAGGTATTGCAGGCTTTTTACATCCAGCCCGGCCTGCTGAACATTGGTGCAGAAGGTGTGTCGCAGCACATGAGGTGTAATGCGCGGAACAGGTTTGCTGTACGCCTTCTCAAACTTTCCCTGCACGCCACGCATATAGTTTTCCAAGTGCATTGCCACCTTCGGCATTCCGGACTTGTCCAGAAAGAGAAATCCGCTGCAACCATCCACCAGCGCTTCCACTTTCGTGGACGCTCTGGCTTTTACTACACGCCGCAACGCTGCACAAACGGTATCTGTCATGGGAACATTGCGGATACCGCTTTTTGTTTTCGGCGGTGTGACAAAGTAGGGCTTTTCAGCCGTCCGGCAAAGCTGCCGCCGGACATGGATACAGTGCCGTTCAAAGTCGATATCTGCTCGTGTCAGGCCATACAACTCACTCACACGCAAGCCGGTTCCCATAAGAATGACGATATCATCATAATAGTTGCCGCCATAGTCTTGAACGAATTGCAGATATTTCTCCTGCTGTTCTCTGGTCAGGGCATTGCGCACATAAGCGTCCTTCGGCACAACGTCCGACAGCTTGAACTTAAATGGATTCTTGCGGATGATGTCATCCTCTACCGCCATCTCAAACGCCGGTCTGACAACGCTTTGCAGGATTCCTATGGTGTTTTGCTTGAAACCGCTGTCATGCAGAAACACGAACCAGCCTTTCGCATCGGACAATTTTACCGTTTTGATGGCTTTTTGCCCGAAAGGGTCAGCATGAATCCGCTTGACCGCTGTGTTGTACGACCGAAGTGAATTGGGTTTCAACCCACGTTTCAGGTTCATATAGCGGTCAACCAGATCAGCCACCGTCATCTCTCCGGCGGCGTAGTCGATGCCGTCTGCCAGATCGCGCCACAGTTCTTCCTCTTTTTTCCGCAGCTCTGTCAGGGATTTAGCGTAAATACAACGCCGTTTCTTGTGGATATCGGTATAACGATAGTCGTAGGTGCCGTTTGCTCTCTGGCTTTCGCCATCCTTCAAAACACGGCCCTTGCTATCCTTGCGCTTTTCAGACATTTAGAAGCTCCTTTCTGTGAAAAGCGCATCTATAAGGTCAGTGTCAGTATAACACATCAACCATGCGATTTCCACCCGCAGCGAATGAGAAAAGGACGGTTTCACATTTGCAGCCTTTGGCAGCCTCTCAAATAGAATATGCTTGCTCGACAAAGCAATCGAACAGGCGACGTTTTATCAGACGCTTGTTTCCCACCCAAAGGACGAATTTGCATTTATCTTCATTCGTAATTTCACGCAGTTTGTTGATGCCAATGCCGGAGTAAGCCGCAGCTTCTTCCAGCGTCAGATTACTCTTTTCCCAAATCGGAACTTGTCGGGACTTGGTCCCTCCATCTTGCTGATGCAAGACCGTTCCGTCGCTTAAAGTCCCCACTGGGGACTTCATTGCTTCGCAAACGCGAACTTCCTTCATAGGCAGACCTCCACTTCCTTGTAACCGAACGCCTGTAACCGTGCAGGAAAACTCTCTTTTTCTGCACACAGGGCATCCGGTGGGCTTTATACTTTTTCTTCTCTTTTTAAGGTTACATGGTTACAGAAAGAGAAAAACACAGCAGTCATGCGGTTTTTCCGCCGTAACTGAGGTGTAACCGAACCTGTAACCAGACGTGTAACCGCTGCTCGTCAGAAGGGAAAGCCCAGCTGCTTGGCTTCCGCATCCGTTATTTCGGAGAAATCTTCAGCCCCGGTTTCGGGGCTGGTTACGCGCTCCCAGCCTTTCTGAACGCCGTACTTCGGGTAACGCTTGGCGGTCTTGTGCGCCTGCCAGCCTTGAATATCGCCGCGCGAAATTCCGGTGTTCATGATCTCGCAGATAGCACGGGTCTCCCACTCTGCCGGGATATTGGTGTTGCCCAGTGCCTCCGCATAGAGCTGCTTGGAACACACCCGGTCACCCGTGTAGTCCTCCAGAAAGGCATAGATCATGCCAGCCTGCGCGTCCTCCTGCATGAAGTCCTGCTGATGGACTTGCAGCGTTTCCTGCATGGCGGGGCTGAATGCCAGCTTGTAATTACCGCTGTTGTAAATCGTCATGGCTTCTGCCCAGAGCTGGTCGATATAGGTGCGAGATTCCTCCTCATTGTCCAGAATGTGGACTTCGGCCAGTTCCGCATCCACCAGGACGGGGATGAAGCGGCGGTTGCCTGTGCGGTCACGGGGCAAAAAATCCTGCCGATTGGTCGTGCCAGCAAAGACGCACTGGCGCAGACGGTCGGCAGGATGGGTCTCATAGGGGACTTTATAGGTCTCCTTCTGTTTACTGAGAAAACTTTTGATCTCCTCGATGCTCTTGGCATTGGCGGTGGCAATCATCTCCGACATTTCAATGATCCAGTGCCCCTGCAGCTTGCGATATACGTTGTCATCGTCCAACCGCCGCAGGTCGTCCGAGAACCATTCGTCCTTGACCGCCAGCAGACGGAAGAAGGTGGACTTCCCCGGTCTCGCCTGTCGGCTCGGTCGGTGCTTCAAAATGCTTGCAGCATTTTGAGGTCGCCACTGGCGACCCGCACCCTTGCCCGCCCACCAGACAGAGCATGGTTTCAAATTTACATCCCGGCTGGAACACCCGCTTGATGGCTCCCAGCAGGAATATCTTCATAGCTTCGCAAGTGTACTCGTCCTCCGCAGCACCGAGGAAGTGGTGCAGAACGTGGGGAATCCTCTTTGTGCCATCCCATTGCAGGCCGTTCAGGTAGTCCCGGATGGGGTGGTAGCGGTTCTCGTTGGCAACGATGCGGATGGCGGATTCGATCTTCTTCTCGCTGGAAATGCCGTATTTCTCCATCCGGCGCAGGATATACTTCATGTCAGTGTCGTTCAGGGTCTTGCCGGAGCGGGGCCAGCCCACGGGCTTCACAATGTCGATGCGCTCGCTCAACAGGTTCAGCCGGATGGCATCGGCAAGCACATGGTCGTTCTGCAAAATCGTGATGCAGTTTTGGATTGTCCGCTGGATCTCGCCGTTGGAGTGCTTGGTCAGCATTTCTTTTACGTCCGCAACGGTTCTGGGAGTACGTTCTTCGTTGGCTTCTTTGCTCAATAAACATCACCTCGTACTATTATTGAAAACAATTTTCTAACTTTTCCGCAGCGGGTATATCTCCGGGTTTCCGTTGCATCTGCTCTGCCTGCAATCGGCTTAGCAGTTGCAGAACGGAATCCCGTGCTTTCTCCTTGACCTGTTCCTTGCCTTTCTGCCGGACTTCCGGCTTCAGCAGCTTCTCTTGCAGACGTGCGGCGGTGGTCTGCATGGTCTTGAGGAACTTGTCCAGCACGCCGTCCAAACGGTGGGCTGCATACTCTCTCGTGGCCTGCGGAGCCTTGCGTTCCGGGGACAGCACCCACTTCTTCGTGTCCTCGATCATCCGCATATCTTCCTTGCGGGTCT
>OLZW01000387.1_pt1 | contig 37427 bp, 23 predicted proteins | sample 1674281 | NCBI WGS metagenome assembly OLZW01 (sample SAMEA103958157, study PRJEB25191) | human gut metagenome | biome: human-associated habitat [ENVO:00009003]; feature: intestine environment [ENVO:2100002]; material: feces | place: Germany | collected 2013/2015
TCTTCTTTCATCTTCCGTTCCTCTGTTGTTTTCTTTGCTGTTCCTCAGCGACGAAAGTTATCTTATCATAGCTGTTTTTAATTGTCAATGTTTTTTATATATTTCATGCAATTCAGACTATTCTGACAATTTATGTGAACAGAGAAATTACACCGCCTTTTTCACAGCCAATGGCAGGTATAAGCGGCACACCTTGTGAAATCCATTATTTTTCTGTATAATCAATCTCATCTATTTATTTCACTTATAAAGGCACAGGAGACACAATATGTTTCATTATTATATGTTCAACAAACCCTTTGGCTGCGTCACTGCCCGCCGTGATAGCCTTTACCCAACCGTTATGGACTATTTTTCAGAGTTAAACAATGATAATTTAAATCCGGTTGGGCGATTAGACCGAGAAACCACAGGACTCCTCCTCATTACAGATGACGGAGTTTTCAACCAGAAACTTACGCACCCTTCTTATCATAAAGAGAAAACCTATCATTTTACAGTTCTAGGTGATTTAACCGAGGATCGGTGCCAACAATTAGAAAAAGGAATCCTCTTAAAAGGATCCCCCGTTCTTACTTCTCCGGCAAAGCTTAAAGTCTTTCGCCAGGATATTCTTTCTAATATAATAGACACGCTGCATCCGGAAGTACAGAGTGCTGTGTGTAATAATCTTCCTACTCATCCAGTCACTTACGGAGAGATTACGATCAGCGAAGGACGCAAACGCCAGATTCGCCGCATGATGAAAGCCGTTCACTGCTGCGTGATCGAATTGAAACGCATTTCTATAGAAGATATCATTCTCGATGAGACACTTTCTCCTGGGGAATGGAAAGAGATTTTTCCACTATAATAGGAAAAATCTCTTTTATCTTCGGATATATTTTAAATCCAGTTAAAGTCTCCACCCGTAATTGCTAGGCTCAGAAGTGCATCCATCTTCTCAACTTCCTCTTCTCCTGTAATCTTCTCTACCAGCACTGCTGTATCCTCTGCCGCCTCTAAAGTTTCATCTGGTCCAATTTCATAGTCAATATCCATCCCGCAATCCGGACAGGGAATTGTATTCATTGTCTGTAAAGATAAAAATCGACTTCCACATTTTTTACATTCATAATATCCGCACTCTTTTGTGCCATCTGGTACATAATACATATTTTTCTACCTCACTCTCTTTACAAGTATTTTTATCTTATCACTCAAAAAAGAGGACCGCAAGTAACTTATTTCATTACCCATTCCTTGACTTTATCATTCCTAATATCTGTAATCAAAAATCAATTCATTTTTCTTGACAAACCCATCTCTTTTATGCTATATCTACTATAACTCTTTGCACTGCATATAAATCTACAGTACAAACTGAGCAGACCGTGATATCATATCATGGAGTCGGGTCGCAGATGCGACAGTGGAATCTTTCATCCGCGGGACAGTAGTTGCTAATACTGATTCGTGGGTGTTTTTTATTTTAAAACAATTCTTTCATTTTCCCACATATATTTAGTGCCATAGAGCTATCTTTCACTTGTTCTATTAAATTGGAGGTAACACATATGGAAAACAGCACAATGAAAACCGGAAATCCCATCGCAAACGAAGAAGATTTCCAAAAAGTAGCCAATAAAGTCTCTACCATTACAATTATTGGAAACGTCGCTCTATCCCTGCTCAAACTTTTTGCCGGAATTGTTGCGCATTCCAATGCGATGATCAGTGACGCCATTCATTCCGCATCAGATGTATTCAGTACATTTGTAGTTATTATTGGAATCAGACTCGCATCAAAAAAACCTGACAAAGAGCATCCTTATGGACATGAACGCCTAGAGTGTGTAGCTGCAATTGTCCTTGCGATTGTTCTTCTCATTACAGGTCTTGGAATCGGAATTGAAGCATTCAAAACGATATTACAGGGAAATTCTGACAACATACAAACACCTGGTATCTTAGCACTAATTGCCGCTATAATTTCAATCATCAGCAAAGAGGCCATGTACTGGTACACCAGATATCACGCCAAAAGAATCGATTCCAGTGCACTGATGGCTGATGCCTGGCATCATCGTTCTGATGCATTTTCTTCCATTGGTGCATTGGTCGGAATCGCCGGTTCAAGACTTGGTTTTCCAATCATGGATTCCATTGCCAGCTTAGTGATTTTTGTATTTATCGTGAAGGCTGCTTCTGATATTTTCAAAGATGCAATCGACAAGATGGTTGACCACTCCTGTGACGAAGAAATGGAGACTCAACTTCGTGCCTGCGTAATGCGCAATCCAAACGTTCATAAGATCGATGTACTTCGAACTCGAATTTTTGGAAATAAAATCTACGTTGATGTTGAAATAGCTCTGGACGGATCCATCACGCTTCAGGATGCACATGATGTGGCCGAAAAAGTGCATAACGATATCGAAAAGACTTTTCCTAAAGTAAAGCATATTATGGTGCATGTAAATCCTGCAAAATTATAAGTAACAAGCTTTAGAGAACGAAGCTTTCTCTTTCCGTGAAGGAATCCTCGTCAATAACGAGGATTCCTTCAAAATGGATGGATTTCTTCTATAAACTTATATTTTCCTGGTCCATAGCCCTTTACTTTATATAAAATTTCTGCTTTTTTCATTTCGTTCATAACATTTGTTGCTTTCCACTTAGAACAATTCAACCATTTCTGAACATCACTCTGTCCGAATGGATTGTCACTTCCAGCTTTGTCATACACAAAATTAATGTTGTCTATATTCTTTTCCGTAACTCCTAGATTTGCAAGCTTCTCATAATACATCTTGAATCTTCTTGCTGTTTCTTTCGATATATTGCCTGTTTCTTCTGATGCATTGCCTGTTTTTTCTGATGCATTGCCTGTTTCTTCTGATACATTGCCTGTTTTTTCTGATGCATTGCCTGTTTTTCCCGTTGTTACTGATTCTTGATAATCAAAAGAATATTTTTCATTTAAAGGAACTATAATTTTAAATATATCTCCTTCAATAAACTCTGGATCTTCTCCTGAATAAAGTCTACTATACTTAAATAGATTCCGTACACCTGATCCCAATTGATCTGCATATCCTATATTTCTGAAAAAATTTGCAATCACCGGATTCTTTGGATTCGGTTCTAATTCTTCTAAAGTAATATTCCCCTGCCTCGTAGCGCGACTGGCATTTTCAACATACATTTTATCTTTTTCAATTACAAATTTTGCTGTATAACTACTAGAAAATTCCCGATGCATCAAAGTATTGCTAACCATCTCTCTGACAATCGTATTCCGTAAACTCTTATTTATTGTATCATCCAAGAAAAATTTATCCGGCAAGTTCTTTTTACCGAATTCAATCAGCATATTGTAGCTATCTATTAAGTTTGTTTTTATAACTTCACGGTCATCATATCGATCCACATTGATTTTTCTCACAAGTGCATCTGTTGCATAAGTTGGTGCTACATTTAAAATAGTATCATCCTTTCCAAGTAACATAATCGCTGCCAGATTATATCCTTCCGCTCCTGTTGTAATGTCTCTCCCATACAGACCTGCACTTTTAAGCAATTCTTCGTCATTCATATCTGACCACGGATGTTTTCCTCCTGCATGATTCTGTGCCATTATACGTATCTTTGGCAGCAAATCCAATTTCAAATCTTCCATTTTCGCATATGGATAAATTCTTTTTTCTGTAAATGTATTTTGTTTTCGAATATACATGGATGCGATCTGACTTGTAGCTGTCACTTTTACATCTGCATCATCAACACGATCATAAATTACTTTCTTGTAACTGTGCACTTCTGCACTTACCGGAATATGAATGTGAATAATAATCCGATTTTCATCATATTTAATAATCTCAGGTATCAAATATATTGTCGGTGAAAACAACGCCGGATTGCTCATAACCTTTATGAAATTCTTTACCATATCAGAAGCAGCTTTTTTCGGTACTCCCAGCACGGTGCCATCATCTAATACACCAAGAAAAATATCGCCGCCAAATCGATTTAAGAAAGAGCATACTGTTTCATATGTATCCGATTCTATCCCATTTCCGCATCTCTTAAATTCAACTGCCACTGTTTCTCCGATTTTAAGAATATCATTCAATTCTTTTCTATCCATTGAAACCTCCAATTTCCGCGCCAAATGCACGCTGTATTTCTTATATATTACCATAAAACCAACGTTATATTCATTATTTTTAGCTAGTTACAGTTCCTATATGGACTGAATCTGAAAAATACAGTAAAATCAATAATAGATAAACAATATAGAAAAGTTCCTACTTAAAATTCATTTAATCATGTTCTTTAATATATTGAAATACCTTTTTGTCACTCTTTGATTTTTTATACCAGCCAATACATACCATTATAATTCCAACAATAATAACCGTAGTTCTTACCGATGAATCCGGTGAAAATAAGCAAGATACAATAATTCCGGTTCCAGCACCTGTAAAAAAATCTACAACAAATTTTTCGTGCTTTATTGTTCCCATCACTCTTTCTTTATCTATAGATTGTACCATTTTTGAATCCTCCTTTAATATTATTATCCAAAAATTAATGTTAAAAGTAAAGCAATCATCGCATTACATTGCATATATAGTTCCGCAAAGATTCTTTGACAGGTGCTTTTTTCTCTCTTTTTGAAACTTTTTATGCCATAAATTCATCTAATAAGTATCAATCGGTTGAGATGAAGCTTGAAAACAATTGAAAGAAGGTGGCGTATAAATGAAATCTCTTGTAAAGCGGGCGCAAAGGGGAGATGATCAGGCGTTCGTGGAATTGATAGAAGAAAATAAGCAAGCCATGTATAAAGTAGCGGGCGGTATTTTAAAAAACGATTTTGATGCAGCAGATGCAATTCAGGAAAGCATCCTTACTTGCTATGAAAAGCTGAAAGAATTAAAAAAAGCACAGTATTTTAAGACATGGCTGCTCAGAATATTAATCAATAATTGTAATCAGATGCTTAGAGAACAGAAGAAAGTAGTCGGAATTGAGGACTATTATGGGGCAGAAGATACAAAAGGAAAGAAAGCAGAAGAAAAGATTGCAGCACCTCCGGGAGCAGCAACAATCAATGAAGACTTTCTGGAGCTGTTAGACCAGATGGAACAGCAATATCGGGTTGTATTGATTTTATATTATGTAGAAGAGATGAGCATCCGGGAAATCAGTCAAATACTGCAGATGAATGAAAATACAGTGAAGACAAGACTTTCCAGAGGCCGAGGAGTATATAAAAAACTCTATCTGAAAGAACACCCGGAATTTCAGTTTGAGTAAAGCAAAAATTCAGACAAAGATAGAAAATGTGAGCAGAAAAGGAGGGCTTGGGAATGTCATTTGAAGAGAAAATGAAACAGGATTTGAAAAAAGATTTAGAAATTCCAGAGATTGTAGAGCAAAAGATTCAGGATGCATATAAAGAAATCGGACAGGGAAAGCGTAGAATGAAGAAGCCAGATAACAGGAATCAGAAGAGAAAGAAAGTGTGGACAGCAGCGGTGGCAGCTGTGGCGGTGATCGCTGTATCAGGAACGGTTCTTTATTCCAATCCGGTACTGGCGAAGAATATCCCGGTGATCGGAGATGTCTTTGTAAAAATGCAGGAAAACAGGGCGAAGGATCCGTATGCAGGGAAAGATAAGACCGCTTATGAAAAGATTGAAGATCATTCTGCAAATGTGCAGACTCCGGGATCAGAAGCAGAAGATAACGGCGTGACAGTAACGGTATCCGATGCATACTGTGATGGATATGAAATGTATTTTACGATGACAGCTACTACAGACAATGAGCAGATCAATCAGAAGAAATATCTGCTGCCGGAGAAAAGTCAGAGAGTGCAGGTTAACGGAGAGGAATGCGGTGCAGAACTTTGTCTGGAAAAAACGGAGGACGGAAGCTTTGTAGGTCTTGGACATATCAGTGCAGATTTTCTGAAGAAAAAGGAATTTTCAGATCAGTCAACGGTAAACATACAGTTTACCCAGCTCTATGGAAAGGGAGAAAATGAGCTGAGCACAACCAAGTATGTGGAGGGCGAGAATCTGATCAGCGGAGAGTGGAATCTCAAATTCACAGTGAATACGGATGCCAGCAACAACCAGACATATGAAGTAAATGCGGAGAATAATGGATTCAAAGTAAGTAAGGTTGTAAAAATGCCAGCATCCACCTACCTTTATCTTGAGGTGCCGGAAACATATGAAAATGTACAGATGATTATTACGGATGCAGATGGAAATGCACTCGAGAAATTCGGAGGTACTTTTACAGATCCGGAAAATGGAGTGTACCAGATCAAGATGCAGTTTGAGCAGACGGATACAGATCAGATTCATGTGCAGGTTGTAGATATGGATCAGAGTACGAACGATAATCTGGTCATGGTTGCAGAAATGACAGTAGATCTGAATTAAACAATAGTCATCTTCTATAGTATAATGATAGTTCATTATACATCTACTTTCGTTTTTATATAATGTGCAAAATTTAAAATCTTTTAACTCTTTCCTTAACAAAAGTGTTCCATTCCATTAGAAAAAGCTTCTTCTATCTCTCTATCCCCCCGACAGATGGATAATGAAACTTTATCTATCCACTAAGATACGTAGAATAAATCAATATAAAAAAGAGCGAATTCCCATTCATTTGATGAGTTTTCGCTCTTTTCTTGTTTCTAAAATGCTTTATACATTCCTCTTCTTATTCTTTATTTCTTTTTCTATAAATCACAATCATGATTCCTAACCCTGCACATGCTATACAGATCCAAGTAATAAATGTTGTTTCATCACCTGTCTTTACCTTATCAATCATATCGCGAATTGGATTCGATGAAACTGGTTCTTTTTTTCCAGGTGTCTTTTCCGGAGTATCTCCCGGTTGATTTGGAACAACCGGAGGTTCTTTTTTTGATACCCACTCTGCCTTTGGTTCTGTCTCAACATTATATTCAAACCGTCCGCTGATTTCAGATGGAACCTCAATCAGAAACGGAGCTGACTCAAACTGTTCTGTTCCACTATCTACGGTTCCAATCTGTGCAAGAAGATAAATACCCTCATCTAAATTTAGAAAGCTTGTATAGCCAGCTGTATTTGTGTCCTGTGTCGTTCCAGTAATGTTATTTTTCTTTGCATAGTCAAATAATTTTTTCGCCTGCTTTTCTCTTGCGCCGGCGCTTGTATCTTTCAATGAAATACCTGCTGATGCAAACTCCTCATTCCAGACTAACTCTCCGTTTTCTGCAGATTGAATCTGGAATAAAGTAAATGTTGCTCCAGAAAGATCCACCTCTCCCTGGGAATCTGTTCTTCCTTTGTAATGGATCTCGATACTTCCCTTTTTAGTAGCTGCTGAAACCTGTAGTGTTGAAACAGATAAAGTACAGCTCATAAGAAAAAGGATATAGAGGAAAATAATTCTGGTATTTCTTATTCTTTTGATCACTTTCTTTTCCTCCTCTTTTTCTTCTTTGAATTTCTTTTACTATAGATAATCATCGCAATAAGTCCGATTAAAATAACTACAATTGTTATGATCAATACTTTTGCGGTAAAAGATAATTCCGGTTTTATATTCTGATCCGGTACTTCTTTTATTGCCTCTTCATATGGAATACGTTCTCCACGTACCAAGAGACGGTGCGTATTAATCGCATATGGGGTACATGTAACAAGTGTCGCATAATCCTGCCCTGGCTCGATGGATAATGCCTCTGTCTCTTCCGGTAACACAGTTAAAATCTGATCAATCTTATATGCCAGAGTTTCTCCTAATACCTTGATATAAAAAATATCTCCTACTTTCAATTTATCCATATTTGTGAAAAGTGTTTTTGTCGGCAGTCCTCTGTGTCCGGTTAACACTGTATGCGTACTCTCACCGCCAACCGGCAATGAAGTTCCCCAGAAATGTCCGACTCCTGCCTGTAGAACTGTTTCACTTGTTCCATGATAAATCGGAAGCTCTACTTTAATCTTCGGAATACGGATGTATCCCATCATTCCCGATCCATCTACATTTAAGAGATTCTGATACCGCTCATCGATTTCCGTATTTGTCTGTGAAAATGGATCGATCAGATCAATGTTTCCGAGCATTTCCTGATTGTAGGCTCTTGCATCTGCCAGCATCTGTTCTTTTTCAGCATTGCTTAATTTCACACTTTCTGCATCATAGTTTGATACGACCTTTGAACTATTCTTCTCATTCAGATAACTACTAAATGTCGGATATAACAATACGGAGAATGCAACCAAAAGCACGATTAAACGAATGATATCTTTTATTGTAAATTTCTTCTTTTCCTTACTCTTCATTCCATTCTCCCTGTTGTTATACTTGGAATTGCGGCTATCTTCCTGAAAAGATAACCGCAATTTCTGTTATTTTACTTCTTGTATTTCTAATTCATCTGCTGATTAAGCATTTTTTCTCTTGTCACGGATAAAGCTTACTGCTACACCAAGTACAAGAATTGCAGCGATTACAGCAAAGATGATTGTTCCCATACCACCTGTGGATGGAAGAAGGGATCCTGTGCTGTTTTCGATATCGATGATTTTGTCATTTTCAGCTGTTCCATCTTTGGAAATAGTCCATTCTGTGTCTCCAGTTTTTGTAATTGTAACTTTGATTGGGGCTGTCAGTTTGTTGTATCCTGCTGGAGCCTCTGTCTCTACAAGCCAGTAATCTCCTGCTGCAAGACCATTTACATGAAGGTTATAACCTTTTTCGTCAATACTTTCTACTGATTCAAATACTGTAATCTTAGATGTTGGATCTACTACATAATTTCCATTGCTTCCTGAAACCGTAATAGCGTTTGTTCCACTTGTTGCATTTTCCTCTGTTGTATAAAGGCTAAATTTTGCACCTGCTAACTTTTCATCTGTACCTGTTTTTTTCTTTAAAATATCCAGTGGGTAAGTAGGTGTCTTTGCTTCACTTGGTGTTGTTTTTGTTGTTTCATCTGGGTTATTACCGTACTCTAATGAAGCCTGGTTATTATTAGTTACTACTGCGTCCTTATTTACTTTTGCATAATATGTAACTGTGAATGTTTTTCCTTTATTTGCCTTGTTAGCTCTTACCCATTCAGATAAATCAAGAGACATTTTTTTCTTGTTTGTTGAATCAAGTGTTGCATCTTTTGGTGCTGTACCAGCATCTGAAACTCCTGCATCTTTAAATGCTACTGTTACATTAACTGTTGTAGCACCCTCTCCAAGAGCTGTTCCTGTTGCATCATTTACAAAATCAAGACCTGTTGATAATTCATCGTGGATTTTATATACATACTCTGCATATCCTGTTGTATCCGGGATAGAACCTGTTACTGTATATTTCACTACCTGTCCGATGCTTACTGTCTCTTTGTCTGCTGTTTTAGTAATGCTTGGTGCTTCAGTTTTTAAATTTACAGTATTTGTTGTTGCATCTACTGTAACTAAAGAAGACTGAATTTCTTTTCCACCTGTTACATATACTAAGTAGTATCCTGCATCTAAATCTGTAAATTCATAAGATGTTACCTTTCCCAGTTTTCCAGAATTTGTTGTTGCATCTAATTTAGGATTCTGTGTCAATGCATATGTTGTAAAGTCATTTGCAAATTTCTGTACTGTTTCAGAATCTTTAGCTCCAATGCTAGAAACAGCCGCTGCTAATTCTGCGTCTGTAGATGTTTCTGTAACATTTGGAATTGCTGAAACTGATGTCTTTAAGCTAGTTAATACGTTTACCAGTGCTGTTTTATAAGCCGTATTCACTGTATACGCATAGTTTTTTGTTGTTCCACTTGTTGTTGTACTTTCAGACTCTGTCACATCAAACAATTTATACAAATTAATTGTCTGACCATTCAGATTCTGTCCGTCTTTTACATTAACTGTAAGTGTGTTTCCTGTAGTCGCTGCTACTGTTTCTGCAGCAAATGCTGTCGCTGCCATCGCCATTGTCATAATCGCTGCCAGCAGCACTGCCATGATTTTTTTCATTCGTTTCATAACATTCGTCTCCTTTTCTTTGAGAATTTTTCTTTTTTATAGTTTTCTGCTCTTTTGGTTTCCTTGATTTTTTTATATCTCATAATGAAATATACAAGGAAAAGCAGAATAGCTATCAGGTAAATAAAGTTTCTTCCCTGTCCTCCGGTATCCGGAAGTCCTGGGAAATGTTTGTTGGTTATCGTAAACGTAAATCCATCATCTGATTTTTCTATCGTTGTCGTATAACCATCTATTTTTTTTTCTGTAACGGAATATGTGTAATAGTGAATGATTTTATTTTCATCCGTCATATATGCTGGAAGTCCTTTGATGACCTCCTGCCAGGTAGATTTATCACTAGAACCATTTATAATATGGTCCCAAGTTTCTGTCTGTTCTGTACCGTTTGCATCTGTCCAGGTACGGGAGATTGTTACCGTAATGTTATCCGGACGTTTTTCATCCAGATTATTTAGATCCTTCCAAACTTTATTGATTGTCAGCTTGATTAACTCATCACATGGATCCTGTGACTCGGATGGCTCCGGAGTATCACTTTCTCCTGTGTTCAATGTTGTTTTGGTATCTGCCATCAATACTGCTTTTGCTGGTGATTCATATGCTTTAAGCTCTGCTGTCGTAGACAACGTATCATCTGTCAGCTTTGCATTTTGCAAAGTCTCATAGCTTTTTATCGATTTCATATGACCCAGCGTGTAAATATCCCATCCACTGGAAGTATCTTTTTCATAGCTTAGATTCAGCTGGTCTGAACCATTTTTGATTTGTTTCAGCGCCACATCCAGCTTTCTGTAAATACGGTAGTTGTTATTCTCGCCTTCCACCTTCTCCTGTGTGACAGCTCCATATACAGAATCCAACTCACTCTTTCCGCTAAATGGACCAACAAGATTTTTTGTTCCACGAACCACATCGCAGTAATACATGTTGTTGTTCTTTAAAAGCCCTTCATCATTGAATCCAACAAAGCCACCGCTTCGTCCATTATCTTTAGAACCATCTTTGTCGTTTCCTGCTCCACCTGCATAGACATCGTATCCGTAGCTTACACCGTAAACGTTACTGTCTGTAATCTTCGTTCGGTTGGCCTTGATTAGATTTACACTGATATTAGATGTCGCATCATCATCCAAAAGTCCATTCTCATTACATGGAAGTTTGATCGATGAATCTCCGATTGTAATAATTGCAAGATCTGTATCCTGCTTGTTATCTGTTGACTTCTTCGAAAGTCCTACAGAGATATCCAATCCAAGCAGATTTACGTGAAGCAGTTTGCCCTCATACAGTGCATCCACTTTAATAATTCCAAGATTAATCTTCAGAAGATTGGAGTCCTGGAGTTTGTCCAGATATAATGCTTTTATAAGTTCATTGACAACCGAGACTATTACATTCACTGCTCCAGAATCCACTTTCAAGTCTGCAAGATAAGCAAAGCTTGTTCGTCCGGCAAATCCTCCGGCTGTTCCTCCAGATGATACCTGTTTCAGTCCAAGATTTTGATTGTTCGCATCACCTGCTGTACACTTCGACATTCTTGCAAGATTTGCATATCCGATAAATCCTCCGGCAATCTGCTCCTCTCCGCCAGTACTTTGTACTGTGTAACCATCATCAGTTCCTGTAACTGCACAGTCATCAATGTGAGAACCAAAAATATCCAGAACTCCAAGTGCTCCACCGAGCAACTGTCCTTTATTATCTCCAAGAACATCGATCTTATCTGCCTTAACCACTCCGCTCTTTCCAGAATAGCCTACAAATCCTCCGACGCTATTTAACCCTCTTACATTACTTAAGTTCGTTACTTTACTGTTTTTCACAGAACCATTTAACAGCGATCCACCAAATCCTCCGGCCGTTCCGCTATAGGTAACCTGATTGTTCTGTCCAGATCTTATCGCCGTGTTTGCGCTGACACTTAAACCGGCATCATTACTTCCACTTACAGTTCCGTAATATACATAACTTCTAAATGCATCCAGCACATCGGTTCTTCCAAGCTTTAACAATTTATCAAGTAGCGAGGTTTCATTTCCTGCGCTGATATTGGCAACTCCGGCTACATCTGCGATTCCGAAGCATCCTCCGGCATATTCACCTGCGATTACGGAACGGATATTCTGAGCAGAAATTCCTGCGTCTTCGTTACCCTTCTCGCCAAGTACTGTTCCTTCCAGATTTCCGGCAAATCCTCCGGCTGCTTTTGCATAAGAAGTGTTATTACTTCCACTTGCATAAGCACCATTTACGATGATTCCCCAGTCGTCCCAGGACACCACATCTGCATAACGGATAGTTGCGACTGTGGCATTTAATACTTTTATCAAATCTGCCGGTGTACTTAACAGTTTATTCAGAAGCTGACTAAGTAATCCTTCTCCTGCAGTTGGGTTCAGTGTTGCTACACTTCCTGGTCTTGAGCTTCCGACAAATCCTCCAACGTAGCTTCTTCCATCAACTCGTCTCAACTTTGTGACCTTGCAGCGTGCATCATTTTCGCCCCATATCTGTCCACCAATCAGTTTTCCTACATAACCTCCGGCATAACCACAGGTATCTTTATCATCTACACCTTCTGACTGGACAATCAGTCCACTCTGATATCCTTCCACAGAAGACTGCTTGATTACTGGAACAAATACATTAAGGGCATTGATCATTTGTCCTAATTGCAAATTAAGACCAAGGATATTAACACCACCAAGATCAGCTGCTCCGCCGTTTATCATTTCTCCTGCAAAACCTCCGGCACATCGAAGCCCCTTAATCGTCTTCGCCTGATAAGCCTGTCCATTTGTAATGGTTCCGGTCTGCATTGATCCAACATAACCGCCAGCGGCTCCGCCATTTGCCAGTTTTATTTCATCCCGATAATTGACTCTTCCTGCTACGACATTGTATCCGTAAGCATATTTTCCAATCATCTTATCCAGTTCTTCTTGATTGTTTACTGTTCCATTCGCAGCAAGGTCACTTCCGTAACCACCTTTTTTACCGACAAATTCTACCCAATCATTCCAGGTTTTATAATCCATCAAGGCAAGCGGACCGTAAACTGCCGTATTTTCTTCCGTCGGATAGACAACGCTGAGTGCTCCCAGGATGTTATCTACTTTTACCAGTCCCCATAATAAGGACAGATTTCCGGTACTTGCCGTATCAGCTGACTCCATAAGTCCTGTGAAACCACCTGCGATTTCTTTTCCGTATACCGAACGGATTCTTACTGCTTTACAAGTACTTGTTGGTTCGGTATATTCTTTACCTTTCCAATTCTTTGTATTGTTTCCCCAGATGTGACCACCTTCATTATGTCCTGCATAACCTCCGGCCATACCTCGTTGTACCTGTGTTGTGGAAGCCGCATCTGCACGAACTGCACCACCGCAAGGAATACATGTTGTAGAACTGTTTCTGATCGTTGGTACAAAATCCTCAGCAACAGATGCTAATGCACTTTCTGCATTAACAAGTCCGCCTAAAATAGTTGCGTCTCCAAGAACATTTGCAACATTTCCTGGCTGTAAGTCTCCTACATAACCACCGGCTGTAATCTGACCAATGATATAAGAGAAGTTATTTGCATTGGAATCCTGAATGTGCCCACCAGAAATCTTTCCGGCAAATCCACCGGCATCTCCAAGAACATCATTTGCTGAGGCATCGGATGCAGTATTTTTCCAAGAAGCCTTTACTGCAAATCCTCCAACATTTCCTGTGACATTGGAATGCTCAATTGTAGAAACGACCACATTCAATGCATCGAGCACATTATCAATTCCTATCGATGTGCCAAGGACACTCAGGCCTTTTCCAACAGAAGCTGCGGAACCGATATCCATATAGCCGATATAACCACCGGCATATCTGGCACCAGTCACTGCGTACTGGCTCTTTACATCTTTAAAATAGTTTGAGCTATCAGTGTCTTCCAAACCATTCTCAGGTTCTGTTACACTTGTATGTTTCAGACTCGTAACATCACAGTAGCTTACCTGAACACCACTTCCATATCCGATAAATCCTCCGGCACTTCCGGAATGACTGTCCTCTGACTTCGTCTTGTTGGCAGTAACAGTAAATCCGTTGTCTGACTTGACTCCGGCATACTGCACATATGGAATGTAGGCATTGATCAGATTAAGCAGATCTCCAACATTTATATTCAGACCTTTGATTCCTCCGAGAATGCTGATTCCACCTCCAGCATCTGCCAATGCTCCGGAGTAAACATTTCCACCAAAGCCTCCGGCATAAGACTGCCCGTTTACATGATCCAGATTATATACAGAATAATAGTTACCTTCTCCTGCACCCTGGTTGTTAACCGTTCCACTCTGGAAGTTTCCGGCAAAACCGCCTGCTGTATCTGCAGTAACTCCGCCTTTATCAACATAAGTAACCGTGCACTCTGTATAAGAAGGAAGCAAGTACTTGACAGCACCTAACAACTTATTTGCATTTAACAAAGCTTTGACATCCGCTTCACCAGCTACATCTGCAAGACCTCCAGTCTGTGAAGAACCTACAAATCCTCCGGCAAAACCGTCTTTATCATTTGCAGTTACTTCTTTTAATTTTTTCACATCTGACTTAATGATTTCACAGCTGTTACTCTTTCCGATGAAACCACCAGCTGTATAATCCACTACTTCGCCGTTGGAATTTGTACCTGTTGCTTGTACAGTCATGCCTCCTGTGATGCCATTTACATGAGCTTCGTTGATTTTAACTCTGACACCTTCTGCCACAGAAAGCAGATTTTCAACTTTCAGCAAGTTGTTCAGTCCTAACAGATTCAAAGTCAGCCCGTTTCCACCTGCCAGATCTCCCGGACCTGCACAACCGGCAAAACCACCGACTCTATTCTTCGCTCTAACGGATTTTACCTGATTCAATGTTACAGTATCCACATCTCCACCGACAGCTTCACCAATCGCTCCGCCGGCGTAGTTTTCTTTTGCTTCTACTGTATATCCATCATTTACTCCCGTCACTGTTACATGATGCACAGTAAATCCAAGGAAGTTTCCGATTCCAAGCGTATTATTTAAAAGTCCTGTGACATTTGCTGTTGTTACACTTCCGGCAATACCTCCGGCACGATTTTCACCTGCCGTAACTGTTTTTAATCCTGTAAGCACATTATCTCTTTGTGCTACGCTACTTGCATCTACTCCACCATGTTTCCAATAAGGAAGTTTATTTAGATACTCTGTACTGGATTCTGCAATATAGACGCCATCACCGCCACCAAGAATACCACCGGAATAGCTCTTACCAGCCTCAACTGAAACTGATGAACAATCCATGTTACATCCCAAGATTGCTGATGGTGCAATTCCTACAAGTGACAAGAGCATACCTGCTTTTTCCGGATCACTCGACAAAAGACCTGTCAACAAGTCTTTCACTGTTGTTAAAAGGCTTGCATCCTTGACTTCTTTATTTCCAAGGTTTGTAATCCATCCAACTGTTGAAATACCACTCACACCACCGGCATAACTTCCGCTTGCTTTAACTGCAATGCTTCCGCTCGCTCCGCAATTGACTGCATAGCTGTTTGTCTGTGCTCCTACAATACCACCTTGATAATTTTCACCAGATACTGAGACATTACATCCTGTCAGATTGCAATTTAACAAGATACTCTGTGGCTGCATTACTCGAATAAGTTCAACACCTACATCACTTAACAAACCTCGGATTTCCGCATCTCTGCTGATTCCTGCAAATCCTCCGCCGTATTCTTTTGCCGTTACAGAATAACTACTGTTTTTCACGGAGCAGTCAAAGATTCTTGTTCCTACCTGCTGTCCTACGAAACCACCGGCATAATCTTTATCCGCAGCTCCGATAGTTCCTGCCAGATTCTCTACATGACAGTTTTTGATATTTACATTTTTATATCCAGTAGGAATTAAACTACCAATCGGCAATGCATTGTCCAGAAGAATTGTAATCAAATCTCCAAGTCCAAGTCCCGGAATTGCATTTAACAATGATGATAATGCATCCACCGTTACTCCAAGAGCTTTTGACAATCCGTCATACTGTGTCACACCTTCTGTATACCCGACAAATCCACCAGTGCGATCATTAATATTCGAAACACTGACTGTTCCTGTCACATCACAGTTTTCAATGGAAACATCGCCCACTAGCCTTCCGGCAAATGCACCTGTTGCATAAATCGTCGGATCCTTTGCTCTTGCATTTAAAAGTGCTGATAATGTATCTTTTAAATTCAGGTTTACGTTTCCAAATGTTAAAACTTCTACTAATAAATCAACTACACCACCTACAAGCCATCCAAGCCCCGATGTCAATCCACTGATAAGAGTCTGTGTGTTTTTATGTTCATTTGTATTATTTTTTACATCTACATTGCGAAGTTCCAGATTGGACACAGTAACCGTTCCGGCGCTGACTCCGATGTCATGTACATTCACTTCATTCGTAACCGTTCCGAAGAAACCAATACCAATATACTTTGTACCATCCATTTTTTCTGTCTGGTTTACATTGATATTAGAAATCACCGGTCTTCCTGTTGCCAGAATACTGTTCTCATCTGCTAACTTCGTCTCGCCGCCGGAAAGCTTGGCACCGACAATATCTCCAGATACCATAAGTGGCGTCCAAAGATCATCTTCTTGATTTGAATTCACACCATCCTTTGATAAGTCAATATCTCGGAAAATGATGTAATTTGCATTGGATGAATATTTTAAACCACCATATTCTTGCTTTAACTTCATCAGACTCGCTGTTTCATTGTCAGGTAACCCTTGGTCGTTAACGCCACATAAACTACCAGTTCCTACTGTAAGACCACCCAATAATGTCCCTAACAGTCCACCTACTCCCTTCAACAGACCCGTAACAATATCATCGCTTGTCAAATCGACATCTGCCAGCTTATACTTACCATTATCTTTATAATATAGATACGAGTTATCACCTTTCACTGTATCTGGCTTTTGTTGGAATCCAGAAAGATGGGTAGTTGCCCCTTCTGCAGCAACAGCATCAAGTCCAAGATCCGCATCGCCTGGATAGTATGGTGTGTAGAAAGGCTTTCCGCCAAGTAATCCGCTTACTAACCCCTGACGGTAATAAACATACAGTCTCGGAGTTACGCTCTTATTGCTTCCAATCGCCCGCAACTGTGACTCATTTCCGATCAGAATATATTTCTTCCCGGAAACTTCTACATATAATTGTCCCGGTTTTGTTCTTCCATCTGCATGTTCACCATCTAGCCACTGAACTCCATTCGCTGATTTTTCTGTCAATTGATCTGCAACCAGTTCTGGCTTATCCGAATTAAACTTCTGCGATAACACATAATTATGAGACTTACTATAAGTCAGATACTCCTGATCTTCTCCATCCGGATAGATCACCTGTCCCATACCAAACTGTGGTGCATCATAATCTAATGTCATAACAGGTTCTGTTTCAGATTCTTCCTGTGCAAGTACCATTAACTGATATGGATTATATATGTAGATTGTATCCGTTTCCTTATCATACAGCGTTGGTGTTTCGTTTTCTTCTAGTTTCGTACCTGTGATAGTTCCGGTAAAGGAATCCGGTACTAACCACATCTGTTCCGAGTTCATCTGGATGTCATTCATCAAAATGTACTGAGCATCTGCACCGTATTTCAGCTCTGTGCCTTCACTCTTTACTACTTCTCCAGAACCAATCTGTCCTTCCTTATCGCCTGTGTAAATATAAGCATCTGAACCAATCTGTTTTAATTGTTCATAATTATAAATGCATATTTTACTATCCTTATAATAAGCATCTATGTTATCTGTTGATTCCGATTTAACATTTCCACCGAACGATTCCGATTCGTCATTTTTCGAGTTTTCACTTGTTTCCTCCGATATCTTAGATTCGGATTCCGTGGTGCCATTTATTTCATCTGAAACTGTGGACTCGGTTAATACTTCACCATTACTCTTATTGGCATCATCAGAAAGTGTCACTTGACTAGTGTTGGTACCCGATGGATTTACGTCTGCCGCATCCGCAATATTCACTTGAGAAAATAAGATAGCCATACATAGTATTACTGCGATAATTCTGTTCTCTATCCTTCTTTTTTTCTTCATATCTGGACCTCTAATCGGAATAAAAATTCCTACCATTTACTCAATATTGCATTCTAATATCTAGAATGATTTTTTAGCATAAAATAACTAATTTTATTATAATATCCGTTAAAATTTCTTTCATTTTCATCAAATACCTACTGAGCTTTTTCCTTACTCTTCTCTGTTTGATTCTACTTTCTGCACCCACTCTTTTTGCATAGCCGCAGCAAAAAAACATTGAAGCAATTTCATGGAAAACGCTCCACATTCAGCATTTACAATCATCCTTACCGCCTCGGCATGTTTCAGTTTTCGTTTATATGGTCGCTCACTGACCAAAGCATCATAGGCATCCACCAAACCGACCACCTGAGCACAAAGCGGAATCTGATCTCCCTTTAAACCGTCCGGATATCCAGAGCCATCAAATCTCTCATGGTGATGTCGGCAGATTTCATAGCTGTACTTATTCAATTTCTCTGTTGTCATACCATTCGGAAATCTCAATGTCATCTCTGCACCGGTAATTGGATGCTGCTTCACGACTTCCATCTCGTCTATCGTTAATTTCCCATTTTTATTCAATATTTCTATCGGTACCCGGATTTTACCAATATCATGGATTGGTGCCAGGTGTGATACATTTTCAATCTCTTCTTCGGTAATTCCATATTCCGGATAATTTTTCTGTAGTTGACGATAAACCTGCTCCGTATAAAAACTAATATCATCCTGATGTTCCGTTTCCACCAGATTATTATGATTCAATACCGCAACAAGCAAAGAAACCATATCCCAATACTGTTTCGTGATATTCTTTTCTTTCTTCCGCAATTCCTGTTCCATATTAACAATCGTATCTGGAATGACCTTCGCATTATGGAATGTGAGAATGGCAATATTCTCCGTCTCATCTACATATCTTTTTGCTTCCATCCAAATATAAGACTCTGCTTCATTATCACATATTCTACGGTAGGACATATCATCTTCCATACAGCCGTCTACTAAGTGTTCCGTAAGCTTTTCGCTTGTCAAAAATCGTCTTAACTTCTGGCGATCCTGTTCATATACATATTGTTCTGTGTACTTCCTTATAAACTCATCATAGGTAGCTGAATCACTTACTTTATCATAGACTTCATGTACGTGGGAATAAATACATTCATATGTTTGATCCTTTAAATTCAATTTTATAACTACATAAAAACGTCCAAAATATTCATCTTTGCCCGGTTGAATAATATCTGATATTTTCACATTTTCCAGCCTGTTATTATAAGTGTTCTGCAGATCCAGTAACACCTTATGTACCTTGCAGCAATCTGAATAATTTCTGGAACAGTATCCGTCCTTCTCCAGACATCTGCTAATTGCCATTGTTGACTCTGTACAGTTAATAACGTCCATAAGAGAAATTTCTTCCGGTCGTTTTTCCAGCATATAGCCTCCATTCGATCCCTCTGCCGCTTTAACAATTTCTTTTTCTTTTAATTGCTTTGTTATTTTAGGAATGTAACTTGCCGGAATATTTAATTCACGAGATGGTTCTGCTGTAGTTATTACCTTATTTTCTGATGCTAGATAACATACGATTCTAATGGCATAATCCGTTGTATTTGTAAGCTGCATAATGTCACCCTCTCTATCCGTCCCCAATAATGATTTTTATCCTGAACATTTTTCTTGTTTCTTTCATTGTAAAAAGGAAGAATCATACTTTCAGGTTCTTCACTTCACAAGCACAATTCTTCCTTTTTGCCTTAATGATATTTTCTTTTTACTTTTCTGAAAAATACCTTGCTTCCAATGCCAATCAGTAAAACCACAATCAGCATCATAATCCAGCTATTATTCTGAATATTTCTTCCGGTTACGGGCGGTGCCACGGTTGATGTATTTGTAAATTGGATATCTTCCGTTCCTGTTGCTGCCATTGTAAATGATGCTGCTTCTCCAACGGTTTTCGATCCACCATTTATCGAGTATGACACCTCGAAGTTTGTTCCCGGTGCTGTCTCCGTAACGGTATATGTCCATCCTGTCGGTAAGCAACTGATATCTACAGATTCATCTTTTTTCAATGTAAAGGCTGCCTGATTATTTGTGAAAGTCAGTTTTTCTGCTGTTCCATTTCCTTTTTCAATAACAGCTGAAAGATATCTTCTCCCAGTGTCGTTTCCTGTCTGGAAGCTGTTTCTCATTATTCTGTTCTTTCTCAACCTGTTTCTTTTTCATGTTTCATTCCTGCTTCATATCAACTTAGATAATCAAGGTATTCTTTTATGGACTGGTTAAAGTATAGCACTTGTTTTTTGCAAAAATAATACAGAGAATAGGAAGATATTTTCACGTTTTGCTACAAAAAGTTTGTAGTTATCGGTTTTTCGCAAAAAAAGAAACCATACCGTAGAGATATAGTTTCTCTTTAAATTACAGTGTTTCTGCCATTTTGAATAAAACGATTCCATTTCTAACAGCCAGCATCTCAGCAGAATTCTTGAAATCAATGCCAGAAATATCTCTTATTATTTTCAATCGCCCTGAAAGAGTACGATAATTTACATAGAGTTTTTCAGCTGCTTTATTCGCACTCTTATCACAGTCCAGATACGCCTGCAGCGTTTCAATCAGTTCTCCATCATGTTCTTTATCATGTGTACTTTCTCCACCAACTGGAAGAGATGTACCCCAAAAATGTCCGACATCTGCCTGTAACACAGCTTCACTTGTTCCATGATCAAGTGCTGTCAGGATTGCTTGCTGTGCACATCTATTCGGTCTGAATCCGTAGCTATGGTCATGGAACTGTTCCTCATAGATTGGTGTTAAGACCTGTGCAATGGCTTGTTGTATGAATCTGTCTGTTACTGTTGGTACTCCCAGGTTTCTGACACCACCGTCTGGCTTTGGTATCTCCACTCTTCGTACTGGTTGAGGTTTATATTTTCTTGTCCTCAACTGTTCCTTGATAATTTCGCCGTCCTTTACAAGATGTTCTTTAAGTTCTGTGTACTTCATTCCGTCCACTCCCTCGGCACCTTTATTTCGTACGACTTGCAGATATGCTCTGTTGAGATTATCGCTGGATAGTATCTGCTTCATTAGACTACTTGTGTCCATGCGTTCTTTCCTTTCCGTCTCGCTTGATTTGACCACCTTTTTCCCGATTGATTACGGCAGATGTTGTCATTTCTGCAATACGAGACATACTCAAACTTATTGATTGTTCGCCCCTTCGCTCCATCTCCATTACAGAGACTTCTTCGCTACTATGGGCTCGGCTGACTTCTCACAGTTCGTTGTTACTAGGCTAATGAAACCTCTGTGAGACCTACACGCTTAAGGTGCACGCTCTTTCCTCTCATATATCCGCCACATTTACTCGGTTCCTACAAACGGCAACTTTACGGCTTTGTCTTATTTAGCAGACTTACCAAGCGGAACCTAGCCTCATATGTGATTTCTGTCCGTCGGACCAAGAGTTTGCTTACAGCTTCCTTCAGATTCTACCTTACGATAGACACCCTTGCTGTTCAGCTATACACTTCCTTGTCGCCTAGGCGTGTTCGGGACTTTCATCCGTTAGAGCGCGCCCATGGCGCGCAAACTAAAATATCGCCAGCCATAGCATGGCTGACGATACAAAAATTTATTATTTTTATTGTCCTCTTGACGGGGAGCATACCATTATTATAGTGGTTTATTTTTTTATTCCAATGCAACAAACATGTAAAATGTCTGATGTATTTTTGCAAGTTTTGTTCCATAGCAGTGTTTATCTTATTTTCCGTCTTCTTCTGAAAAACAGAATCATGATAATACTTATGGCAAATAGTAACCATACATGCCTGCTTGTTTCCAGACGAACCCCTGTTTCCGGTATTAATTGTGTGTTTTCGTTTGTGATTTTTAACTCAATCACGTCTCCTCGTGCAGCCTCAATCCGCTGTTTCATGACAGCTGTATTTCCATTCGATGTTGCCTGCACTGGATTTGAATACTTATCATTCTCTTCTTTTTTAGAAATCGAAACAGCGTATTTTGATGTATCAACAGTTTCTGTTATTATGATATCCGAAGATATATCTACATTTTTTAATGTAACTTTATCTCCATGTTTCAAAGAAGTTCTAATTGTCTTGCTACGCAGCTTTTGACCATCTTCCCAATAGAGAATTTCCATATCAAATGGCTTCTTGCGGTTTCCAAGTGGACCAGTGACTTCCTTTGTAATCTCAACCGTCACCCCGCCTTTTTGCGGATGATTGACGATATGTCTGTCCGAAACAGCTCTCCAGGTATTTGTCATCGGTGATTTCTCATATAGGAATAAAATATCGGATTCTACATCGACCATATATAAATTAAAGTTATCCTGATACTGTGTTTTGGTTTTATCTGCTTTGTCCTTTTTGTTTGGAGTAACAGATTCTACCATCCAGTATCGTCCGTTCTCAAAGTCCTCCGGTAATTGAAGCATTCCATTTTCATCTGTTTCTAAGGAACGATACGTCGTACACGTTTTTCCATCCTTTTTCAGAACGATATCGTCCTTGCTCTGTGTATTGTCATAATCTACTGTATATCCTGTATCATCCGCATATTCTTTCGTAACATCATCATACGGTACTTTGTAGAACAGAAAACCTGCACCAGCAAGTCGGTTTCTTGGAAGATCATCCGTCTTTAAGAAACTTCGTTCAGCAAGATTGAAATGCAGATTCTGCACTTCCAGTTCCATCTTGGAAACATCCTTGAACTCATTCTCATCCTTCGGGAATATTTGTTGTCCATTTGAATCGAAATACTGAATCTCTGGATAAATAACTTCATAATATAGGAAACCATCCCCGTAGTCCGAAGAATAATGTGTCTTTCCTATCTCGATTTCTTCCACCTTATATTCCACCGGATTTCTGTCCTGGAATAGTGGAACATTGTCGACTGTGTGTTCCCATCCGTTCTCTTCATTCAGCAAGAATTCCTGTCCTGTAGAAATTCCATTCTGATACAATCTGATTTTCACCTGTTTTTCCGTCAGTGCATCATTTGGATTTTCCCATGTCTTTTTGATATGCAGAGTGCCTGTTTTAGCAAAATTTCGGATATTAAGGCTGGTATCTCCTCGCTGAAGCAGAACAGATTTTCCGTCTATCTTACCATCAACTGGTGCCTTAACAGCCTCCTGATTTTCGTTAGCCTCCCTATCCACCAGTTTTGCATCAGTGATTTTGAATGCTCCATTGGCAATCTCAACTGTGATCTGTATATCTCCTGTGTCTACATATCCTGTCGGTAAGTTTGTCTCTCGCAACAAATACGTCTCAGTTGCTGTTCTGTTCTGTTTGTTTTCATCTTGTAACGGAATGTGAAGTTGTGCGATTCCGTATTTATCAGTTGTTACCGTTTCCTCCTCAACACCGTTCTTACTGACAGCAAAATTGATTTTCTCCATTCCCCGTCCGGTAGACTCATCAAATTTGTTCAGTGTGAGTATTCCCTCTTTCTGATAACGGTTCTCCAATTCAATCGTAAGAGTCTCACCACCGCGTCCAATTCCACGTCCTGTGAATTGAATTCCACTTTCTGGATATGCTTCCCATGAATTTACATTATCTCCTTGTTCATGAGAATTGTGAACATTGTACCAACCTGAAAATTTCACATTCGAATCTTTTGGCTTATAGTTGTACTCTTTTAATGTGTATTTCCAGAATGAGTCCGCCTTAACGATCCACGTACAGCTTGTATGTGTATCATCTGTCCATGTACCTACAACTTCTATTGGAGCATCCTCCGCTTGCGGAGCTTCTGCATCCGGTTTCTGGCTATCTTCTGAAGGAAGCACAAGTTTCATATGCTCATGAAATGCAGGTGGCTGAGGTTTTCCATCTAAAAGCTTTTCATCCATATCTACCTGGATATAATAATCTTTCTTGACTTTCTCTATTGCTTCCGGCATTCCGACAAAATCTTTCTTTACTGTCAGGTAACCATTTTTTGCTACAATACGTCCGTCAATATGCCACCCATCGGACATTTCACTTTTGAAAGAATACCAATAAATGGTGAAGAATTCGGTATCTAATTTCGATGGCGGAATCTCCCTGTCTCCGATACGAATCATACGTCCGCTTTCACGAATTGTCTGGAATACCTCTTCATCGGAAGGAATTCTATCTATCTTGTAGATATAGTCTCCATTTCCAATATATCCCTCATCTGGTTTAGTTCCCTGCAAAAGTTCTTGCACTCTCTTATTTCCATCCGCATACTGTTCCCACGTAGATGGATTCTTATTTCCAAGAACTGGAACATCATGCAATATACTTGCCTTCACATTACAGTTTGCCACGGCAACCGCACTTGTATAATCGTCTACATTCGTGGTTGGTAATGCTACCGAACCATCTTCCGGCATCGCTGACTTACAGATATAAAACTGTACCTGTTTTCGATTTTGGTTACTCACCTTACGCCACGCTGCATAGAGGGTGATTGGCTGTCTTGCATTATTATTTATAAGATCAGAAATAGAATCCCCTGCACCGCATTCCTGCCACTTTCCGTCTTTGTTTCTGTAATCCCAATGATCGAATTCATACTGTTCCAACTCTTTGCTGTCATTATCTTCATGATCATAAACCAGAGGATATGGTGACTTAACGTTATGTTTTCCAGCTTCTATTTCATTCTCATAATCATCTGTATGTCTTGTCTTATTCTCAACCTGAGGGGTCAACTTAGCTTCCTTAGGAAGTTTCTTCATATAACGAGTTGTATTATAGATAACCCTGACTGCCCCAGACTCCAGCGGTTTGTCTGCGATCACCTCATAAGATGAGTTAACATTCGGAATTTCAAATTTTACCTTATCATCTCCGGACGGTTCCGGAAGAACCTCATTTTCGTCCCTGTCATTAGATGTACAACTCCAGACAATCTCCTTGCCATAATACTCACCTTCTAAACTTGCCCTCTTTGGTACTTCCACAGTATATGCTTCCCCATGGCCTACATACTGTCTCTTAATCGCCTCTCTTTTGGTCAGGTTCAGTGGATCCAACACTTCAATCAGATGAAAACTTCCCTCTACACTGAAATGTCTTCCTGCCAGCCCAACCTGAGAAGAAAGTCCTGTCAAACGATCAAAATAATTTTCGATTCTGTCTGGATTCAGTGGGTTTGGCTGTGAGAAATAATAGACAGATACATCTTTCCCGTTTTTCAGGACAGGAATATACCATGTACCATCGTTGTCCTTATAAGGGTGCTGTACAAACACACGGCTGTCTGTCGCATAACCAAACAGAATCTTCTCTTTCTGATCTGCGCCGGGCTCCAGCTTGCTCGGAGTGAAACCAAACTCACTGTAAATTTTAGAAATCGTATCATCTGGTTTAGCTCGCAAATAATAACGACTGGCTCGGCCACTGTTTGCTTTGATTATGTAATGCTGCTCAGCATTGAGGTTCTTTATCAGCTTATAATGTCCATCGATAAATACATAAAAACTGATATTTGCTTCTTTTGTTGCTGCCGGTTTTTCTGTATTATCAGGAACAATCACATATGGACGTACTGCATCATCTGGCTTAATAGTAAAGCTCATGGTATGCTCTGCTTCATTTTTACTCCATGTAACTGCTGAAAGAGTACCATCTTCCTCTCTGCATTCCCAGTTTATATCCTGCGTTTGTTCTTCTACACGCGGCTTTGTACTAACTGTTCTTGTAAGTGTTGACTTTCTTGCAACAAAATCAATTGCCGGAAGATCACGCAAAGCTGTTTGGCTGTAAACCTGTCCATCGTCATCCTGTACTGTCACACTGTAAAAACCGTTATATCTATCATCGTCGTATTCTAGTAAGGTCTTTGCACTCATTATGGCAATATCCTGTCCGTCTGGCAGGTAATACACATCCATCGGCTCTCCGGACTTTCCTATATAAATACATTCATGACCTTCTATCGTGTATTTCCCTGCATTATGGATTGTATCGTAATCTCTCTTGGAATAATAAAAACGCTCTTTTGCTCCATTTTGAATAGAACCATCGTAATGGAATTTTTCAAAATGCTTTTTTAACTCATCATTAGAAATATAATAATAAACTGTTCCCGGCTTTGTTGTAGTATCTTTTATAACAGGAATTTCTTCGTTTAGAACATTATATCTCTCATTATTTACAAAAGTATAGAATTTAATGTTCAAGGTTGCTGGTGCAAAAGTGTTGCATGCAACCGTATATGGTTGCTCTATCTTCCCAATAGAAAAGGTTAGTTTATCGCCCTGTTTTACCGGAGAAATTGTTTTATTTTCATCCTCACTGGCACAAAGCCAATCGCTTTCCTTCGTATCTCCTGGATCAACGGAAATTGTGACCGCAGAATCTTTCTTATAGTAACTCACTGTTCGATTTCCATCTGGATTGATCACTGTAACCGAATAGAAACTGTTCTTATTCTGCTTAATCTGGTCTGAATCATTATCCGGAATTTTTTCGCCATCAGATGCTCCTTTTGGCATATAATAAACGTCTGTTGGTACAGTTGCTTCCTGCTTGTCCAGGTTATAAGATACATATTGCTGTCCTTTATAAGTTACCACTGTCGCCTGTGCTAATGTCTTCTCACCACGGACTGTATATGGAAAATAATGTCCGGACTGTGTTTCCTCTGCATTCAAGCCGAACTCTCTATAAATCTCAGCAAGATCACTGACAGATAAATAGCATCTGCCCTGACGGTTCCATTTATACACCTTTTTCAGAGAATCAGCCGGCAGCTTTCGAACCTCATTGTCCACATATATATAAAACTGAATATCAAAGGCTGTCTGGTCCGCTCTCTGGATCACATAAGACTGTGTGATTTTTCCAATTGCGAATCTCGTCTGGTTCCCCGATTCCCGTACACCATCTATCACCTTATCGTCTGTTCCCATACAGGTCCATTCGATCTGGTCTGTCTGGTCTGGCAATTGGGGATTAAAGTCAGCCACAGCTTCTTCCACTACAGTTCCTGTTAATGCATAACGGATCCGATCCTGCCCTTCGCCCTTTACCTCTACGGAATAAAACGAATTGTCCTTTTTTACAGAATCTTTTAAATTTAATGCAACGCCTTTTCCATTTGGAAGGTAGTAAACATCTATCGCTTCCCCTTGTTTATTCTCTCCATAATTGTAAGAAACATAGGTCTTTCCGGATTTTGTGTCTGTATAAACTTCTCCGTATTCTATCCTGCTTTTTCCCCGGTATGCAGATACAAACTTTTTTATCGCATCCGGATTCTGACTCTCGCTGTTTTTCACAAATCCAAATTCTTCATATATCCGGAGCAGGTCCTCAATGGAAACACCATGATAGGTAGTTCTTCCGTCTTTCCATGTTGCAATGCCAGTAATGTCATTATGCTGAAGCTTTACCTTGTTTCCGTCGATAATGACATAGAAATCAATATCAAAGCCTTCGGAAATCTCCTGAAGTTTCGGTGATTCCTCTTGTGCAATCTGCTCCTCGAAGGCTTTTTCTTCTTCTGAAATCTCTCCCTGGGATGGAGTAATTTCTTCCTCCGGAATCTCTTCTAATGGCGGGGTGATTTCCTCTCCAGGAGTCTCTTCTAATGGCGGGGTGATTTCCTCTCCAGGAGTCTCTTCTGATGGCGAAGTATTTTCTTCTTTCGACGTCTCTTCCGACAATGATGTACTTTCCTCCGGAATAAAATCTTCTGTGCGCATTTCACCCTCTTGAGTACTATTCATATTTGGAATATTCTCTTCTTCCACTGAAACTGCCAAAACTGTCGTTCCTGCGCTATTCATGCACAAAACCAATAAAAGTGTCCAGGCTATCCATCTTAGCCATCTCTTTTTCCTCTTCACACAAATTCCTCCTAAAAACATATTTTACTTTTCTCAACTATCTGCCTTTTTTATCCATTCCTTCTGCATTGCCGCTGCTATAAAGCACTGCAATAGTTTTTTTGAAAATACACCACATTCACCGTTGGCAATCATTCTTATGGCTTCTTCATGCTTTAATTTTCTTTTATAGGGGCGTACACTGACCAATGCATCATAAGCATCCACAAGGCCTACTATCTGAGCACAAAGTGGTATTTCATCACCTTTTAGTCCATCCGGGTAACCAGATCCATCATATCTTTCATGGTGATATCTGCATATTTCATAGCTATACTTATTAAGTTTTTCTGTCGTAGTTCCTTGTGGAAACCGCAATGTCATCTCTGCCCCTGTAAGAGGATGCTGCTTTACAATTTCCATCTCATCAGCTGTTAATTTACCGTTTTTGTTCAATATCTCTATCGGCACACGGATTTTTCCAATATCATGAATTGGAGCCAGATGAGAGACATTTTCTATTTCTTCCTCTGTAATCCCATACTCCGGATAGTTTTTCTGTAGTTGAAGATACACTTGTTTTGTATAAAAACAGATATCATCCTGATGTTCTGTTTCTATAAGATTATTGTGATTCAACACTGCAGCCAGAAGCGAAACCATTTTCCAATACTGTTTTGTCTCATCCTGTGCTTTTTGTCTTAATTCCCGTTCCATATTTACAATTGTGTTAGGGATAACTTTTGCATTATGGAATGTAATAACAGCAGTTTTCTCATTTTCATCCACAAATCTTTTTACTTCCATCCAAACATAAGTCTCTGAGTTTTTCTCGCTTCTTCTTTGATAAACGATATCTTCTTCTGAACAGCCCTTTTTCAAATGCTCTGTCAACGAATCGCTTTTCAAAAATTCCTGCAGTTTTTCACAATCTTTTTCACATACATATTTTTCACAATATACTTTCAGAAAATCATCATATGTTCCTGCAGTTTTTACATCATCATAAATCCCCCTGTTATGAGAATAGATACATTCATAACTGTTTTCCGCTAAATTAACTTTCAGAATGATATAAAATCGCCCAAAATATTCATCTTTCCCCGGTCTGATAATATCAGAGATTTTCACATTTTCTAATCGGTTATTGTAAATGTTCTGTAAGTCCAATAAGACTTGATGTACTTTACAGCAATCCGTATAGTTTCTGGAGCAAAATCCATCCTTTTCAAGACAGCGACTGATTGCCATTGTTGATTCCATACATGATATGACATCAAATAACGAAATCTTTTCTGGATTTTTGGCAATGGCATATCCTCCACTGGTACCTTCAGAAGCTGAAATAATCTTCTCTTTTTTTAACTGCTTTGTGATTTTTGGAATATAGCTCTCCGGAATCTTTAATTCAGAAGCTAATTTTGCCGTTGTAACCCTGCGCTTTTTTATTGCCAAATAACAGACAATCCTGATTGCATAATCCGTTGTATTAGTAAGCTGCATAGGTGCTCACCTCTCTCTCTTTTCTTTGTTCCGTACATAAACTCATTGATTGAAAAAGGAAGAATCAGAAAAAATTAGAAGTCAGGAACATGCTATTTTCAAATATGTTTTCCAATTCTTATGCCTCATTTTTCGCATCTTCCTTCCTGTTCTTCTGCTTCTCCATGAGTAATCCGCAAAGGCAGATAACTGAGCCAAAGAATAAGAACAAATAGCCTGCAACCGGACTATCATCACCTGTCTTTACCGGCGAACCATTATGAATAATATCCTTTGATCTTTGGGAAGATGGAACCGGGTTTTGATTTTTACCAGTTTGACCGGTATACGAGTTTTTGAATGAAACCTTCGATACTTTATCTCCATTTTCATTTTTGACCACTGTTACCGCCATCAGTTCATTATTGGAATCAAAGAATCCTTCAATCGTTACATCATAGGTTTTTGAATCATATGTATAATTTTCTTTATTCTCTGTTGCCTGGTACAGCTTGTAATGATATTCTCCTACCTGTCCGACATTCATAATCAGCTCTGTAGAAGAATTACCACTCATATTCCAGGTAAATGTTCTTCTATTGCTTCCCTCCGGCATTGGATTTTGTATCTGATCTGCTATTAAAACATAAGAGCCTGTTTTGTCAGCATCTGCAGAATTGTTTACTTCAAATATCTGTTCCACTGGTATTTTCACTGTTGTGTTTCTGTCAGCTGCCAGTACTGGTCTTTGAACACCCAGAAAGAATATCATGGACAGGAATATAACCATGGCTATTTTTGTCAAACGTGTTGTTCTCATACTTCTCCCTCTCCTTCTTTCTTCTTGTTTCTTTTCTTTTCTATCTGTCTTGCTATCAGAATCAGTACAAGGACAATCAGGATAAACCATACAATAACTGGCACTTTTCCTACTGCATTTTTCAGTTCATCAATTCCTGTACCTACGTTTTTGGCTTTTTCTTTTTCCGGATATATCTGATCTGTTAAGCGTCCCACCAGGATATTTCTTCCATTTGTCATATCCGATGTACAGGTGGTCAGCAAAACCAGATGATCATCTTCCGTTATATTCATATCTCTTTTATATAAAACATTGTTCTCGATTTCCTGCAGATACTCCTGTTTCGCTTCTGGTGTGTCCAGACACACATTGAAAATCGTCTCATTATAAGCATCTACCTGTAACAATGCATAAATTTCGATTCCATGATTTTTACCATCAAAGAACAGATTTCCATATGGATGTTCGTTGAAATACTGTTCCTTCGTAAACTCACCAATATCTCCAAACATCATGTGTTTTTCCATATGGTGACCATATATAATATTGTCAAAATCCGAAAAGTCCGGTTTATTTGCACAATGTAAAAAAATCGCTCCGCTCAGGGAATAGTTTCCTTCCGCATCTGTATTCATATAAGTCTCATCATTATCTGTCTGCACCAGCGGGTAATTGATGTTGGTATCATTGATTCTTATCCATCCAATCACATCTGGATTGATTTTCTGCAATTCTTCAAAAGATTTTGTATTCTTTTCTGTCGGAATATATGCTTCATAGTTCTTTGCATCTGCTGTCTGGTATACCTGGTGGGAGTCCCACAGCATATAACCTGAGAGAAACATGGCTGCAAGAATCAGCGATAAGGCTGTGAAGTTTACAATATGGTCTAATCCTCTGATAATTCCTTTCAGCACTTTCTTCATCCGAAGCATATGTACAAGTTCCTTTCACCATTTCTGTTTCTTTTATATTTATCAAAACTGGTTCATCTGACCAATTTGCTCGCAAAATTAGCAAAAAGGGATGCGGCGGAGCAACGCCGCACACATCCCCTTTCCTGGTTGCTATATTTTATTATTTCTGTAATCTTCTGCGTTTGAATCCTACAAAAGCAATCAGTGCTACACCGCAAAGTGCAATCATCAGAACGTATGGAAGAGTGTTCATGATGATACCAGTTACAGGTACATCGTTGTATGTATTGGTTACATCAACGGTATTCTGTTTCTGACCTAACTTCTGGTTAGTTACTGCTGTGAGTTCTGTATTGTATGATGTTTCAGCAACAGGAGTCAGTTTAGCACCATTGATGATGATTTCTGCACTACCTTTGTAGTTTTTAGCTGCAGACTCTTTTACAGTAATTGTTGTTCCTACTGGAACACCAGTGAACTTCATGTTTTCATTTGCTTTCAACTTGAATGTGTATGTTCCGCCCTCAACAGATGTAACAGTATCTCCATTAGCAGCCTTGATTCCGCCAAGTGTGTTTGCATCTGTTCCAGTCGGGAATGCAAATGTTGCTGTGAAAGCGAACGCATCGTCAGGAGTTGTTGCTGTACCATTTGCATTAATAACTGCTTTAGATACCTTCAAAGATCCATTATCCGGATATGTCGGATCTGGATTTTTCGGATTTTCGCCTGTACCTGCTTCCTGTACATAGGTGTTGGTGAATTTGAAATCATTAGTACCTGTATTTCCAATATCTACTTTACCAGTTGCTGTCTGACCTGCATCATTTTTTGTCTTATTTACAATGATATTAGAAATTTCTGTACCAGTTGCACCATCTGTAACATATACATCCATTGTATACTCAGCCTGTGACATGATCATTTTTTCATGCTCACCGTTAACTACTGCTGGATCTACTGTCTGTGTCTCTGTTACAGTATACTCATACTTTCCTGCTTCTGGATATGTTGGAAATGTAATCTGACCTCTCTTAGGAGTTGTTCCTGTTTCAGTATCGGTAAATGATAACTCCGGCATAGTAACCGCTGCATCTGTTGTAATTATACCAGTTCCTGTCTTGACCTGCTCTGCTGTAAAGCTAAACTTCTCAGCCTTTCCGACCTCTGTGTTGTAGGTCTTAGTAATCCATGCCTCCGTTGTCTTGCCCTCATCTGCCGCAAATGTTGGCATTGCCATTCCCATCGTCATGGCACCAGCAGCAACAACTGCGAGCACTTTTTTGAACATTTTGTTCATGCTCATAATGCTTCCTCCCTTGTAAATAATATTGTTTGTTTCTATTTGATTAACGGAGGAGGGGATTAGAGTCCTCTGGTCCGAATAACCGCAATCGCTTTTCCTTTGACATCTTTTACATTGATACAGCCATAGATTCTGCTGTCTGACGCCTCCGGTCTGTTATCACCCAGTACAAATATCTGACCTTCTCCAACGGTGATTGGGAAGTCAACTCCATTTTGAAACTGTGTGGTGTCAAAATAAATATCCTGTGAAATCTGCGTAGCACCGTTAATCATCAAACCGTCTTTTGTTATATCTACGGTATCACCTGCGACTGCTACGACCCTGCCTGTGGTTGTTCTGCCATCTTTCTTAAATACTGCAATATCACCGGACACAAAACGCTTGTCCAGTCGATAATACATGACCAGATCACCATCTTTTATTGCTGGTTTCATAGATACGTCATTGATTCTCGCCATCCCGTACATAAATGTAAAAACAAGGATGACTGCCAAAATGATAAGAACAATCTTCAATAACAGCTGAAAGATATCTTCTCCCAGTGTCGTTTCCTGTCTGGGAAGCTGTTTCTCATTATTCTGTTCTTTCTCAACCTGTTTCTTTTTCATGTTTCATTCCTGCTTCATATCAACTTAGATAATCAAGGTATTCTTTTATGGACTGGTTAAAGTATAGCACTTGTTTTTTGCAAAAATAATACAGAGAATAGGAAGATATTTTCACGTTTTGCTACAAAAAGTTTGTAGTTATCGGTTTTTCGCAAAAAAAGAAACCATACCGTAGAGATATAGTTTCTCTTTAAATTACAGTGTTTCTGCCATTTTGAATAAAACGATTCCATTTCTAACAGCCAGCATCTCAGCAGAATTCTTGAAATCAATGCCAGAAATATCTCTTATTATTTTCAATCGCCCTGAAAGAGTACGATAATTTACATAGAGTTTTTCAGCTGCTTTATTCGCACTCTTATCACAGTCCAGATACGCCTGCAGCGTTTCAATCAGTTCTCCATCATGTTCTTTATCATACCAATATAATTTCACAAGTGACTCTGGCACATATTCCATCAGTTCATCACGATTTTCGATTTTTTCAAAAATCTGGAAAAAACCGAGCTTAGAAAAATCGGCTACCGATATATTCTTATCACCATAGAGATATCTGAGCATATCCATATAGTCTATGATTTTCTTTGAATCCTTAAAAGATTTTTTCAAATCTCCATATCCATTAACAATACTTCCAATGCCAATCTGAAAATCCGTTGTCTTATTTCTGTGAAAAATCTGCTTCTGTACTGTCTGATATAATTTTTCCATTTCTTCCCGGAACCCTGCTTGTGTTTCCCCATGCTTAATTTCATGAATACATACAATCTGATTCAGATTCTGGTAAATATGTTCATCCGGAAGTAATCTCTGAATCTCGCCTTCTATCACTCCGATTTCTTCTAATTCTTCTTTTGTATAATAATCTTCGCTATTGCTTGAAATCGTATGAAAACTTACCACACAATATTGAGCTGTATCTTTCAATTTTAGCATTCTTGCAGCTTTACTCAATTCATCGCCCGTTAATAAACCATTAAGCAAGCTATATTCAATATCTCGTTGATATTTTTTTTCTATCTCATTTTTAGCATATGTTTCCATAAAACTATACTGTAAAGTAATAACAGCATTTTCCAATGCCATATAGTCCAGTATTGTTAATGGCATATTCACTTCCGTGACTACCAAATAAATTTCTGTTCGGCCTAACACATGTATTTTTGTAATATATTGCGTATGCTCTTTTCTCTGTTTTTTGTATTCAAATCTGGTAACAATATCCGGTTTATATTTCTCAACATTTTTCTCAAATACAAAATCAGACAGATCCTGCGTTGTGGACGCACAGCAAGTTAAGTTACTATAATATAACGCTACCGGATTATCAATCATGGAAGACAATAGAAACAAAATATTTTTAGTTGGATCTTCAAAATCCTCTCCATCCAATAACATGTTAGAAATATTGTCGTGTGTCAATTTGAAATAAATCAACCGTGCGATATTTTCATCATAGATCTGCAGAATAACATATTTTATAATACCCCAATAATACTCATCTTCCGAAATTTCTATCACTGGAATATTACGTTCCGAACAAAACTTTAATAAAATATCATAATAATTGACTTTCTGTACCATGTCCGGATGCTGCTTTATAATAAATCCACTGACCTGTTTCTTCTCCAGTTCATTCAAATGTTTCCGAAACTCTCTGTCCGTTTCTCCGAAATACACTTTCATATTTGTAAGAAGAAGCTCTCCTCCAGTCAGATATCTTTCCATATCTTCTATTTCGATAATTCGTATACCTTTAATTTCCTGATTCAGATTTTCTTTACATGTCACTAATCTCATATCAGGAAATTGTTTCGATTCTAATAATTGTTTTACCGTATAAGCCATTCAGCACCTCGTCAAATTCGTCTTTTGTTGTCTACTTTGGTTGTACCAGCATCTGATGTTGTGTTTTCAAAAGTGGCATAAGTATACAGTGTAATTATACCCCCCCCCCGAAATTTTCTGTCAATTTCTTCATGCGTATAAAATGCATATTTTATATAGATTCAAATAAAAAAGACAGCTCGCATCTTTGTCGAACTGTCCATTACTTCTTCAGGCTGCGGATAAAAGTCATAAAAATTTCTCTTTCCTTCTCATCCAAGCCATCCCAAATCTCAAGTATTTCTTTTTGCTCTTTTGTCAGATCCAATCTGCTTTCATCATCTGAAAAAAATTGTGCGATTGTATCTTCATTACCTTTTCCTTGCTGATAACTGATCCAACTTTCATCTGTCAATTTCATTTCATTCTGCATCTTTAACTGACTGATGATGCCGCCGTTTCCGGTACCAATATCTAGCTTACATTAAATGATATCTTTCCAGATTGGTTGGAATACAAACGTCTCCATACAACTGCTGAAACATATATTACGCGAATCCAGTCTGATTGGAATACACATTACAAGGATACTGATATCATCTAGATTCCGCTTATCAAATTAGACAAATTAACCTTAGATTGCTGGGCTCATAAGCTAATTCAGGATAACAACCTGACTAAAAACGCTTACTACAACATTACAGTGATTATGCGGCAATGCTTGAATTATGCCGTCGATAAGGGCTATATTTCTTCTAATCCATTTAGTTCTGTAACGATTGATTCACAACGGATGCTTCGACGTGATACCGCAGAAGTTGTATCGCATACAAAAACTGCTGCTGGCGATCGATTTGTTCCACTAACTTCTGAAGCCCAGAAATTAATTGATACCGCGAGACAGTATCAAAAAGAGCATCACTATCCTGATAATGGTTATATCTTTTCCATCAATGATAAACCACTGACAGAACGTTGTATCTCAACACTATACACGAAATATTGTAAAAAGTTGGGAATAATTCAGAAGAGCTCTCACAAAGCTCGTAAAACATTTGTGTCTAACTTGTTATCAAACGGAGTCAACATCAACACTGTAAGACAGGCAGCAGGACATGCGGATAAGAGAACCACTTAAAATTACTTGCAGTAACATATCAAAAAGACGTGAAACCCTTGTAAATGATATGCTCCCCATATGGTAGACAATGGAAATATCCAAAGATCTATCATATGAGGAGCATATTTTTATGTCTAGGAAACAGTATAGTAAGGAGTTGAAACTTGAGCTCGTAAAGAAACACCTTTCAATAAAAGAACATAAAGAGCTAAAGACGGAAATTAGTTTTTCATTTTACGGTTGCAAAAAAATAACACAAAAATTAGCACTCACCTCTTGACAGTGCTAACAAATGGTGTTATATTTCTCCTAGAACAAGAAAAAAGCACAGCATTTCCGGTATGAGAATATTGGAAATGTTTTTCATAGAATAGGAGGGAAGCCTATGAACATCAGTAAGTTTACACAGAAATCCGTACAGGCTGTCCAGGATCTTGAGAAGGTTGCTTATGAATATGGCAATCAGGAGATCGAGGAGGAACACCTTCTGTATGCATTGCTGACACAGGAGGACAGCCTGATTCTCAAACTGATCGAGAAGATGGAGATCCAGAAGGAATATTTTATTGACACAGTTAAGAAAGCACTGGATGCAAAGGTTAAGGTTTCCGGTGGAGAGCTTCGATTTGGTCAGTATCTGAACAAGGCACTGGTCAGTGCAGAGGACGAAGCGAAGGCTATGGGAGATGAGTATGTATCGGTTGAACATCTCTTTCTTTCCATGCTGAAGAATCCAAGCCCGAGCATGAAGAAGATCTTCAATGAGTTTGGAATCACCAGAGAGCGTTTTCTTCAGGCACTTTCTACAGTCAGAGGAAATCAGAGAGTTGTCAGTGACAACCCGGAGGCAACTTATGACACCCTGAATAAATATGGCGAGGATCTTGTGGAGAAAGCCAGAAATCAGAAGCTTGATCCGGTGATCGGCCGTGATATGGAGATCCGTAATATTATCCGTATCCTTTCCCGTAAGACCAAGAACAACCCGGTTCTGATCGGTGAGCCTGGTGTTGGTAAAACAGCAGCCATCGAGGGACTGGCACAGCGTATTGTGGCAGGAGATGTACCGGAAGGTCTTAAGAATAAGAAGATTTTTGCCCTGGATATGGGTGCGCTGGTTGCAGGTGCCAAGTATCGTGGTGAGTTTGAGGAACGTCTGAAAGCAGTACTTGAGGAAGTGAAGAAGAGCGAAGGACAGATCATTCTGTTCATCGATGAGCTTCATCTGATCGTCGGTGCCGGTAAGACAGATGGTGCCATGGATGCAGGAAATATGCTGAAGCCTATGCTTGCCAGAGGTGAGCTTCACTGTATCGGTGCCACAACTCTGGATGAGT
>OLZW01000389.1_pt1 | contig 37023 bp, 38 predicted proteins | sample 1674281 | NCBI WGS metagenome assembly OLZW01 (sample SAMEA103958157, study PRJEB25191) | human gut metagenome | biome: human-associated habitat [ENVO:00009003]; feature: intestine environment [ENVO:2100002]; material: feces | place: Germany | collected 2013/2015
ACAGCTTCTCCGTCTGTACTTCCTTGGAATCCTCATTCGTTTTTCCTTCGATGCCAGGACGGGAAGCAGAGCAGTTATACAGAACATGACGGATGTGCTTCTGGTCTCCATCAAACTCGAATAGAAGCGCAAATGCTGCAAGCTCCACCTCCGAGTTTTCAATCAGCACACCCTTGGAATCTAATGTTTCCTTCAGTACGTCCGTGCGGAAGGACTCCGGAATCAATGCAAGCTCCAGATCTCCGTCATAGCCGCAGTTATTATTGATCACGTAATACACACCGCCATCCGCGTAAAAATTCTCTGGCTCACCGTTTGCATCCAGTGAGATGGATACCGAACCAGGCATTGGGACTGGCGTTCCGAAGGTAGGTGTGCCATCCTCGCCAATGGTAAGGAGCGCATAGTGCGTATTCTTCAGGTTGAATTTCACCTTATTTGCTTTTTCAGCCATCGTTAATTTACCTCCATTTCAAATGAATACAGGACTTCGTAAAGCTTCTCCGATTCGATCCAAGTCTCGGATTTTTCATAAAAAATGCCATGCTGATCAAGCACGGCTTCTATACGCTGTTCTGCCGACAAGTCCTTACAGTCGGTATACAGCTCGATGTGAATTCCATTGATCTTATAGTAAACCTGTCCGTCTGCCGCGAAGTTGTCACTGTTCGGTGTAAGATAACAAATAAACGGCGGATCCGGGCTTTCTCCCTCTGCAAAGTGGTCGTAGGCAAAGGGAAGTCCTACTTTATTCATGATTTCGATTAACTTCTCCATGCGTTATCCTTTCAGGGCCTTTTCAATTTCACGCTCCAGTGTATCAATCGCCTTTTCTTCCGCTGGTGCGATATGAGGCCTCGCGGCGACACGGCCACCACCTCGCTTCGCATGACCAAATTCCAGAAGGTGGGCCAGTTGATAGCGGTTTTTAGAATGCACCACAAGCTCCAGAGAATTCGATGTTTCCTTTTGCGTTTTCACAGCCCAGCTCTTTGCGTATTTTCCGGTGTCCTTGGGAGCAGTTGTAGCAATCTCATCCTTGACGGTTTTACCAGCCTTGCGGACCGATGCTTTTAGGTCATCTGTTGCAAGGCTGGCATATTCCTCAAGCCCATCCATAATCGCATCCGCCATCTGGCCAATGCTTACCCGATCGGTTGCCATTGTTAGCGCCTCACTTTCTGACAGGAGAGTTTGATGCATTTTTTCTTGTAATTCATGTGGTCGATGGCTGTGATGTCATAAAGCGTATCGTTAAATTCCACACGATAATGCGTAGAATCTAAGGCGGCAGCTTTCCTGCACCACCGGATAGTAAAATCGACCTTCGTATTGTCTACAATCATTCTAGCATCCGTATCTTCCTTACCTGCTTCAGCACTTACTGTTGCATAGCAGCTGTAGTAGGGTACCCAGCTTGTTTTATGGTTTCCGATGGCATCCACAGTTACTTCATTCTTGGTAATGAAGATGCGGACATTTAAAAGTTCAATGTTCATCAGAAGACCTCCTTTCTGGCACCGAATAGCAGAGAACGCAGTGTAAGCGTCAGTGCGTGATGATCAGCTTCCTCTCGGTGCTCGTACAGGTATGCAGCGGTATAAAAAATGGCAGCCTTGGCATTTTCACAAGCAGACAGCTCGTCAAGATTCTCTGTGCGAAGGATATCCATGCAGATCCTTGCTGCAGCAGTGATCAGAGTTTCGATGAGAGCGTCGTCATCATCGAAATCCACTCGCAGATAGTTCTTCATTTCTTCCAGTGTAATGAGCATTTCTCATCGCCTCCATTCTTAAAGATATAGCAAGGGCAGCGTCATTTATCACAAATAACGCCGCCTTTCGTTCAGACTATCTTAGGCCTTGGCAGCTTTTGCACTACCGGTGATGGTAAGAATCTGTACTGCCTCCGGAAGGATGAGCTTGCCATCTACCCGTTCTTTGGCAACATAGCCGATCATGCCATTTCCAGCAAAGAGCTCTGTGAGCTGCTTGAAGGAACGAGTACCGCGATCTCCGATGTTGTAGTAGCTGTAATCACCAAAGGCAATCTTTCCAGCAGGGCAGAACGGAGAAGTGTAGACATCATAGCCCAGGAGCTTATCCGGCTCACCAGCTACAAGAGAAGGCTGCCACATATAAGCACCGTTGTTGTCCTTGAGCTGGCGGATAGAAGCGATGGTCTGATCGTTCATGATAAACTTTGCGTTCTTACGGTAAGGACGCTTCAGTGCATACACAAGCTTAATCACATCATCAGCAGTAAGAGAAGCAGTGGAAATGGCTGCCGTTCCACCACCGGTCGCAGCAAAAAGGCCCAGAGGCTGACCTGCACCGGAACCGTTCAGGAAGGCATCCTCCTCGGCATTGGCAAGGGCCTTGCCGAACATGTCGATGATGTAGCTCTCCAGGTTGAAGGCATTATCATAAAGAAGCTCCTCGGTTACCTTGATGGCAACATGCAGCTTATGGGCATCCAGCAAAATCTGGTCGAAGGTTGCATCACCGAAGCTAAGTGCGCCACCCTCCTCGATCCAAGCAGCTGCAGGCTTAGTTGCTGCGATGTTGATCTTGTGCTCACCGGATGTAGTAATCTTGTGACCAAGCTTACGCATGATGTTCTCCTCAGTAAGGACATCAACCAGGCGATGGTCGTACTCATCCGGTACCAGATAACCACCATCTGCGTCCACACCTTCCTGTAGTACGTTCGAGATCTGCTTGAAGTTAGAACGAAGGGCAGTGAGCATTCCAGTCTTATAGGCATCAGATGCGCGGCCTGTTTTCATATCCGGCTGAGTCACAGTGGAAGGCTTAGAAGTAAGTGGAGTATTTACCGGCTTAGAAAGCTCGGCATCCAGTGCCTCCTGGCGCTCCAGACGAGTGATTTCCTTGCCAAGGTCTGCGATATCCTGTTCCATCCTGGTATAGGTTGCATCATCCTCGGCAGTGAGTGTACCCTTTTCGGTACGATGAGAATCCAGAAATGCCTTAGCAGCATTCCATGCGTTGTTACGCTTTTCGCGAAGTTCATTAATCGTCATAGTAGTATTACCTCCATTAAATGTGTTGTTTGATAAGATTCAAGCGCTCCATCAGACTGTCTACAGAGCGTTCCGAGATAGCAGGTTCAGCAGGCTTAGCCGGGATATGACATTTGGCTGCCAGCTTCTCGATAAGAGAGTTGGTGACAGCTGCGCGAGAGAAGGAAGCAGAAGTAGCAGGCTGTGCAATGTCAGCTTCATCCTGCGTATCTCGCTTCATAATTTCATCTGCAAAGCCAAGCTCAATGGCCATATTGGCATTCATCCAGGTTTCGGCATCCATCAGATGAGAGATCTTTGCTCGACTCAGACCGGTCTTAATCTCATAGGCATTGATGATGGATTCCTTGACTTCCTCCAGCATGGCGATGGCCTTTTGCATCTCTGCTGAATCACCGAAGGCCATCGTGGCCGGGTTATGGATCATTAGCATAGATACCGGAGACACCATTACCTTGGTACCGGCCATCGCAATGACCGATGCAGCAGAAGCGGCAATACCATCAATCTTGACGGTAACGTTGCCCTTATAATCCATCAGCATGTTGTAGATCTGGGCAGCAGCCACACAGTCACCACCGGGTGAATTGATCCAGACAGTAATATCGCCAGAGCCACTTAAGAGCTCCTCCTTAAAAAGGGCCGGTGTGATATCGTCATCAAACCAACTTTCCTCGGCGATGGTTCCGTTCAGGAACAGGGTCCTTGTTGTTACTGCTTCCTGTGTCTCCTGATTCATCTGTGTTTGATTTTTCCAGTTCCAGAATTTCTTCATTGGAATCGTCCTCCTTTCCAGCAGCAGAAGAGGCTGCAAATATTCCTGCATCTTCGAGCTTGGTCATGTTGCCGTTGATGAGATATAAGTCACCACCAAGCTCCGCTGGGATGCGATCCAGGTTTTCAAGCTCACGGATATCATTTGCAGACATCCAGCCATTTTGACGGGCTGTAGCGTAGCCGTTCATGCGACTTTGATAATCGCCACGAAGCAGGCCATCTACATTGAACTTGACAAAATAAGCAGCCTTCTCGGAATCTGATAGAAGGGCACGGTTTAGCGCCTGTTCCCATCGCACAATCCAGGGCTCCAGGGTATACTTCACATATTCCAGCGATTGCTGCTCAATATTAGAAAAGCTCGACTTCTCCAGGTCTCCTACCATATGAGGAGGAACTCTGAAGATTCGAGCGATTTCATCAATTTGAAATTTACGTGTTTCAAGAAACTGAGCTTCATTTGGGCTGATAGAGATTGGCGTGTAGTGCATGCCTTCCTCTAGGATTGCAATCTTATGAGAATTGCTGCCGGAGAAACCCTTGTTCCAGCTTTCTCGAATGGCATCTGGATTCTTGACGGTGCCAGGAAATTCCAAGAGTCCCCCAGGAGTGGCTCCATTTGCGAAAAACTTAGCGCCATATTCCTCAGTGGCGATGGAAAGGCCGATGGCATTCTTAGCCATGGCAATCGGCGAGTAACCAACCAATCCATCAAAGCCAAGGCCAGGTACATGAAGCACATCGGATGGCCTGAGCGTCACAGTTCCAGCTTTCATGGTTTGGGCATCCGACTCCTGCATCTGATATTGATAGTAGAGGTGCCCGTGCTCATCACGATCCACGGTCATGCGGTTAGGCATCAGCGGATAGAGCCCGATGACCTGACCTTTACCGTTTCGAATAATCTGCGCATAGGCATTGCCATACAGTAGCAGGTGTGTCATCAGCGTTTCCCGAAAGACAAAGGATGTCATTTCCGGGTTTGGCTCATCATGCAGGATCTTATACAGTGAATGAGAGAGGGCCTTTTCCTTGCTACCGGATTCCTTATATTGATAAAGATGTACCGGCAAGCATGCGATGGATTCCGATAGAATTCTTACGCAGGCATATACAGCCGTCATCTGCATGGCTGATCGCTCGTTGACGGCTTTACCGGAGGTGGTACTACCAAAGAAAAAGCGATAGCCGGAGCCATTCAGACTGTTGGTCGGCTTATCGCGGGATTTAAAAAGTCCACTAAGTATATTCATCAAAACCTCCAATTCCCTGATTGATGCCTTCACGCAGCACAATCAGTCCAAGCAATAGTAGTGTGATCATCATTCTTCCTTTAGATAAACAAAATGCCTCTGCCATCGTAGACAGAAGCACCGGTGTCATTGCCGCAGCGAATCGCGCGGTCTAGTCCCATGATGGTGGCAATCGCACCATCAATCTTTTCTGTAGATTTTTCTTTGTCGGCCTTAATATTTCCGGCGGGGTCTGTACGGATGTAGATGTTATCCATCATCCAGCGAAGCACCGGATGACCGCCATGCGCCAGACGCTCCTCCAGAGTTAGCTTCATGAGCTCCTTGGTAGGAGGGCTCATATCCTTAAAGCCCTGGCCGAAGGGAACCACGGTAAAGCCCATGCCCTCCAGGTTTTGTACCATTTGGACGGCTCCCCAGCGGTCGAAGGCAATCTCACGGATGTTGTATTTCTCACCCAGGCGCTCGATGAATTTTTCGATGTAGCCGTAGTGGACGACGTTACCCTCTGTGGTTTGCAGGAAGCCCTGTCTCTCCCAGACATCGTATGGCACGTGATCACGACGAACTCGTAGCTCCAGCGTATCCTCTGGTACCCAGAAGTATGGGAGAATGGCGTATTTGTCATCCTCATCCTGGGGCGGAAATATCAGCACAAAGGCGGTGATATCCGTAGTGGAAGAGAGGTCCAGCCCGCCATAGCAGACACGTCCTTCCAGCTCGTCTGGATTAACTGCAAAGGAGCAGGCATCCCATTTCTCCATCGGCATCCAGCGGACCGCCTGCTTCACCCATTGATTTAACCGAAGCTGTCGGAAGGAGTTCTCTTCTCCAGGATTTTGCTTGGCTGACTCACAGGCGGCCTTCACCTTATCAATGCCGACTGTAATGCCAAGAGAGGGATTTGCTTTCTTCCAGACCTTCGGATCCGTCCAATCATCAGATTCGTCCGCACCATAAATCACCGGATAGAAGGTAGGATCAATCTTTCTGCCTTCCAGGATGTCCTTGGCTTTCTGATGGGTTTCATAACAGATGCTGTTGGTGTCTGTTCCAGCAGTGGTGATGAGAAAATACAGTGGCTGCATTCTGGCATCTCCGGAGCCCTTGGTCATAACATCAAAGAGCTTTCGGTTGGGCTGAGTGTGGAGCTCATCAAAGACAACACCGTGGATGTTAAATCCGTGTTTGGAGTAGGCTTCTGCAGATAATACCTGATAGAAGCTGTTGGTTGGTGTGTAGATGATACGCTTCTGAGATGCAAGAATCTTCACACGCTTGTTGAGCGCCGGACACATACGTACCATATCTGCGGCAACATCAAAAACAATGGTTGCCTGCTGACGGTCAGCGGCACAGCCGTAAACCTCAGCGCGCTCCTCACCATCACCGCAGGTAAGAAGCAGGGCCACGGCAGCTGCAAGCTCAGATTTTCCCATCTTTTTAGGAATTTCCACATAGGCGGTATTGAACTGGCGGTATCCATTTGGTTTCAGCGTACCGAAGAGATCCCGGATAATCTGCTCCTGCCAGTCAATCAGCTCGAAGGGCTTACCGGCCCAGGTGCCCTTGGTGTGGCAAAGGCATTCGATGAAGCTTACTGCATAATCCGCAGCATCCACATCATAATGAGAATCCTTTGCTTTGAATTTGGTCGGTTTGTATTTCTTTAATTTACGCACATGCTTCACCTCCGGGCATAAAAATAAGTCGTTACCGTATTGGCACGACCATCATCAATAAATATCGTATAACGAGGAACACACCCTTGCGGGTGGTCCTTCAGGAAAGTTCTTAGTTGTATTCCTTCATCAGAATGGCAAGTGCCATCTCGGTTTCTTCATCGACCGGCTCGATGTCCAGGCCTCTGTCGTAGTTGTAGGTGATTTCACCGTTTCTCTTCAGCATGAGCTTTGAAATCCTACCGCCGTCAATGCCGTAGTCCTCGCTCGGCTCTTCATAATGCTTCACCCAATAATGGAAAATGCTGTTTTCAATCTTGATGCTTCCTTCTGCCCACATGGTTTTGCCCTCCTTAGTTCAGCTTGAAAAGGTATCCGTGTGCCTTTTCATACTCATCGCTCATGAAGGCTTTGTGCTGGCTGTTGATCTCAATCAGGCCCGTCAAGGTGCATCCGGCTTTCTGGAAAAGCCATGCGGTTTCAACTGCGCTGCTCCAGGTGGAAGAGAAGGTGAAGGCTTCAATGCCGTATTTCTTCATGCAGGCCACCAGGCCTTCGACTTCGTCATCGCGGATGGTGTCGTTCAGGTCGATGTACTCGTTGCCGCAGTCCTTGGCGGTTTCATAAGCGCTCCAGATGCGCTGCTCTGTGTTGCTTAAGCCATCAAGCTTTGTGGTTGCCTGCTTGTAAATGGCTCTTGCTGCATCCTGCTCAGCCGTGTTAGTTGCTGTGGCGTAAGCCCTTTTTGCTTCCTGGATTCCTCTGTAAGCTTCTTCAAAAATGTTCATCATGGTGTGTGCCTCCTTGTTTTCTTTTGGTAGTACATATATCACTCTGAAAGCACATAATAGCAAGCTGATTACGGACAATATATGTACCAAAGATCGGCTGCTATATGGAGGAGAAAACTGTGTACATTACAGCTTTTTCACTCGGTCTACACCATAGATTACATTGAGCCCGGAGTCGTTATCCCAAGCTACCATGATGCTTCCGGTATCATCCACATCGGTTACCGTTCCCTGGGTGCCGATGGGCGGTGCCTGAGCATCGTCCATCTCTACAAGCTCCACTCTGGTTCCGGCAGGATAGCGGAGGCGCAGGCGTTCAACCTGCGCTCTGTTAGCGAATAACATGGCCTTCACCTCCTGCGTAGGAGCTGTTGCCGCAAAGGTATCGGCAGAGGATCCTGCGGCTTTGCTTGTACTTGTCTCCGATGAAGCCGAGGCGGAGAAGAAAGCAGCGAAAGGCGTATTTTTCGTTATCTATCGGCTTTGCCTTTGCTGTGATACGCTTCTGTTCCTTACTCATCTTGCAAAGGGCAGAAAGGAATGCAGTGTAGGCGGTGATGGCATCGAAGTCTGGCATGCTAGGCCACCAAGGGAAGCTGACCTGATCGTCGTGCTCCTCAATCGGGAAGGCTTCAACCTCCAGGGCTTTCTTGATGAGGTCTGACTTGCTCTCCAGAAGCTTTCGCAGATTTTCCAGGTTAACCGTGTCAGCCGGGAAGGAAATCACCAGGCCGGTGTCCTTTGCAGCCGCTGAAATGTCTGCTTCTGCTGTGGCGGGTGCTTCTGGTATCTCAGTGGCCGGTGCCTCATCTAACTCTGCGGCAAAACCTGCAACGGCAGTCTGTTCAAGGATTGCCTTGATGGTGCTTTCCTCTGTTCGCTCGTCGTAGCTTACGGTGCCATCCTTGCTGATGGTAATGTCTGCAACCTCGTAGGCGGCGCTTGGCATTCCCTTATAAACTTGCTTGCATCCGGTTACCTGTGAAATAATACCTACCAGCTCTTTTCTGGCGCTTCCTGTAACGTTAAATCTGATCTCCATAGTGGAATCCTCCTTTGTTTTGGTAGTACATATATCGCTCTGAAGGCACATATTATCAAGCGATTCAGAGCGAATATATGTACCAAAGATCCGCCGGAAAATAGCAGCAACTCGTGTGTATTATGCCTGCATGGATTCTTCGGAGATAGCGACTTCATCGTATTGGTAAGTCAGACCATCACGGATAACAGAAACGCCATCGGAAGTACCTACCTGCTCGATGTAGCGCTTCACGATGACGTCTGCATATTTCTCATCTAATTCAATTGTGTGGCAGATGCGGCCGGTCTGTTCGCAGGCGATCAGCGTGCTGCCGGAGCCTCCGAAGGGATCAAGCACGATGCAGTTTGTAAGACTTGAATTCATGATCGGGTAGGCAATCAATGCTACCGGCTTCATGGTTGGGTGATCAGCATTTTTCTTAGGCTTTTCAAATTCCCAGATCGTGGTTTCCTTGCGACCGGAGTACCATTGATGCTTACCATTTTTCTTCCAGCCAAAGAGGCAAGGCTCATGCTGCCATTGATATGGTGAGCGACCCAGCACCAGGGAGGGCTTCTTCCAGATGCAACAGCCGGAAAGATAGAAGCCTGCATCAGAGAATGCTTTTCTAAAATTCAGGCCTTCTGTATCAGCATGAAACACATAGATGGATGCGTCATCGGCCATGACTGCTTCCATATTGGTGAAGGCGTCCAGCAAGAACTGATAGAAGGAGTCATTATCCATGTTGTCATTCTGGATCTTACCAGCGGAGCCTTCATAGTTCACATTGTAAGGTGGATCCGTGACCACCAGGTTTGCCTTCTTGCCAGCCATCAAAAGCTCATAGCTTTCAGGCTTTGTGCTGTCGCCGCAAAAAAGTCGATGCGGACCAAGGCACCAGAGGTCACCGGCTTTCGTCATAGTAGCCTTATCAAGCTCGGCATCGATGTCAAAATCATCTTCCTTGACGCCATCATTCACATCCTCTTTAAAAAGATCGTCAAGCTCAGCAGGTTCAAAACCAGTGAGAGAGACGTCGAAGTCAGCACCTTGCAGGTCTGCGATTAACAGTGCCAATTTGTCGTTGTCCCATTCGCCGCTGATTTTATTGAGCGCAACATTCAGTGCCTTTTCGTGTTCCTCATCAAGCTCTACAACGACGCAGTCAACTTCCGTCATGCCCATGTCCTGGAGAACCTTTAAGCGCTGATGCCCGCCAACCACGCGACCAGTAGTGGCATTCCAGATGACGGGTTCCACATATCCGAACTGCTCGATCGAGCGTTTCAGCTTTTCATATTCCGGATCGCCGGGCCTTAAATCCTTACGGGGATTGTAATCTGCAGGAAGTAGCTCAGCGACATTTTTCTTTTCAATTAGCATGGTGCATTCCTCCTGAGTAATTTCTGTAGGCCCTTGTAGGCAGCATCAATATCACCGGCCTTAGCTTGACCACGAAGTGTGCTGAACTGCTGAAAGCTCAGCTGTTTGCGATAGCTTTTCAGTAGATTCATAAATTCACGATAGTCCATATCAGTTTCCTTTCCTTGCACGGAGCAGGCGTTCCATCGCATCATCCATAGGCGTTTCGCCCTTGTACTCCGTCGCACAATTTTCTTTTACGATTTGATAGATTTCCATCCAGAGCCGATTTGTCTGGCTCATAAAATTCTGGCTCATGGCTACGTAGGGAGATTGCATGGCGTTTCCCGTTGTAGGGTGCTTGGCGAGGAAACCGTAATCTGTGATTGCTTCCTCACACTGAATCCACCTGGCAACACTCATGGCATAGCGTTCCAGAAGCTGGGGAGAAACAAGCGATGCACACCTGCGCTCTGCCAGCCATTCCCAGGTTGCCTTATATACTTCTTCAGCCACCAGTGGTTTACCGTCTTTCTGTGTGGCGGATAAGAGCTTGGATGGCTTGGGCATTTGCTGACCTTCTAAATCAGCAGCTTGATCTTCAAACTCGATGACAGTCAGCTTTCGCTTGCCCGGATTACCCTCAGTGATTTTGTCTGCTAAGGGCTTTTTCTTGGCTCCGGCACCGATACGAGCGCCGCCACGGTTGGTTCCGTCCTTAGCCAAAATGCTTCACCTCCTTGTTCGGGGCCTATTACCCCGTTTGAAAACGCGTTTTTGTGCGTGAGACCCCACGCCCGTTCCACGGCAGCTGCGACGTAGAGATTCAGACCGCCCCTGGGGGAGCTGATGCACAAAGAAAATGCATCCGCTTTATGTGTTGTGCCAGCGGTCACCGCGTTCTGCATGAATGCGTGCATGGCAGGCCTTGCACAAGGCTTTCAGGTTCTCACGGTCATGGGTTCCGCCCTGAGATAGCGGAAGCATATGATGAATCTCCTCGGTTGGTGTATAAACACCCTTCGCAAGGCACTCTTCACAAAGCGGATGAGCAGCAGCATAGCTGTCACGGATTCGCTTCCAGGCACGACCGTAGCGACGCTTGGTGGCGGGATCTCTATCATAATGTTCATAGCGCCTGGCTTCCTCCTTGGCGTGCTCCTCACAGAAGCGACCGTCCGTAAGATTAGGACAGCCTGGATAAGAACAGGGACGCTTCGGTTTTCTCGGCATCAGTTTCACCTCCTTGCGGCATAAGAAAAGCCCTGCAGGAAGTAGATCCTACAAGGCTTCTGTGATTTTCTTTTTTGCTAGTCTAATACTATCAGAAGTTGATGGTGTCATTCTATGTCTTTTCGTGCCCATCTTCGTTTGATTCAGGAATTTTTACCTCCTGCAGAGCACGGCTGTGGAGCTTGTGGATGTAGCGAAGCTCGTAGTTCATATCCACGGCGATCTTTTCCCAGGCTTCACAGCAGATATAGCGCTTCGCCAGAAGATCCTGATATTCCGGATTAGAAACGGACTGGATTGCATGAGTGATTTCTTTCTTCAAATTCACCAGCTTTTCCATATCCGCTGTAATCTGTTCCTCCAGGTCGATGATCTTCATGACACATTCCTCCAGGCGAGAGTTGCTACGGTTTGGGCTTTTAGGCATATCCGAATAAGTAGCAGTGCAGCGAGTAGCCAGATCATTTAAGGAGTCTATCATCTGAGTTTTTGTGATAATGCGCTGATCCAGGTTACGGGCCTGGGATAAATATTCTTTTGCGTTCATAGCGTACCTCCGAATAATGAAATTTCCTCGGATTGACCTATGTTGTCGTAGATTGTCATAGATTTGCTTTTACCGCATCAATTAATGCGTTTTGTGTAACCTCTTTCAGAGACAGCGCTTTTAAAATGCGCTCATCAATGGTGCCCTTGGTGATGATGTGCTCAATGACGACAGTACCGGAGGTCTGGCCTTGCCGCCAGAGACGAGCGTTGGTCTGCTGATATAACTCCAAAGACCAGGTCAGCCCGAACCAGATTAGTGTTGATCCACCAGCCTGAAGATTCAGTCCATGACCGGCAGAGGCAGGATGGATGACTGCAACAGGAATATCGCCATTGTTCCAATCAGTGATATCCTTGCTGGATTTTATCTCACGGACATCAAAGCGCTTCTTGATTCGCTGCAGATCGTGCTTGAACCAGTAAGCTACCAGGAGCGGTTTGCCATTGGCGGCTTCGATAAGATCCTCTAAGGCATCCAGCTTCCGATCATGGAACTCGATGATATTGCCGTCATCATCATAAATGGCACCGTTGGCCAGCTGGGAGAGTTTACCGGTGAGAGAAGCCGCATTGGCAGCCGTGATTTCTCCTTCCGGGAGCTCCAATACAAAGTCTGCTTTGAGCTCCTCGTAGCGTTTTTCTTCCTCCTCGGATAGTTGCACTTCGTATTGTGATGTAATCAGCTCCGGCATCTGCAGGTGATCAGTGGATTTCATGGAAATCGTAATATCCGATATTCTCCGGTAGATGGCATCCTCTGCATAAGGCATTGGTTTGTAGGAGTAGATGATTTCGCCATTTCGCTTGTCCGGGATAAAGTAGTTGTTACGGTAGTGGGTGATGAAGCGTCCTAAACGTTCTCCAAAATCCAGGAGCTTAAACTCTGCCCAGAGGTCCATAAGACCATTGGAAGAAGGTGTGCCGGTAAGACCGATGATGCGTTTTACTTTAGGTCTAACCTTCATCAGAGATTGAAATCGCTTGGACTTGTGATTCTTGAAGGAAGAGAGCTCATCAATGATGACCATATCGTAATCAAAGTCAAAGCCACTGGAATCAATCAGCCAGCCAAGGTTCTCACGGTTAATGATGGTGATGTCGGCTCCGGACATAAGTGCAGTGCGTCGTTCCTTCGGTGTCCCCACACAGACTGCGAAGGTCAGATGCTGCAGGTGCTCCCATTTTGCAATTTCCGCAGGCCAGGTATCACGGGCCACCCTTAAAGGCGCGACCACTAGGATGCGGTGTGCCTCGAAGCTGTCAAACAGCAGGTCCGCGATGGCAGTCAGGGAAATGACCGTCTTGCCAAGACCCATATCGAGGAGAACTGCAGCGATAGGATGCGTTTCGATATAGTTGATAGCATAGGACTGATAATTATGGGGTGAGAAGTTCATGAAGCATTCCTCCAATCTGTTCCACGCCATCAATCACATAGATCTGAAAGCCAAGTGAACGTAGCAGCTGGTGCCTTGCTATTTGAAGCGGGCGAGGCTTTTTGCCAGGAGCCTTCAGCTCTACGAAGGCGATGATCCCATCAGGTAGTAAGACCAGGCGATCGGGCATTCCTGCAAAGCTCGGAGACACGAATTTTACAGCGATGCCGCCATGCTGCTTTACTATCCGGGTTAACTTGTTTTCTATCTGTTTTTCTAACATTGTCATTCTCCAATCAGTGGTTATTTTTCTGCTGTGCAAGGTGTATCAATGGTATTTACATAACTTTTCTATATATGATTTTTTATAGCCTATAGAAAAGTTTATACAGAGACATTGATACACCTTGTCATTCGGTTCGATCAGTCTAAAAATTCCTCATCAAAATCGTCCTCAGTACGCAGGCGAAGTCCTTTAAAATAGCGCTTTCGGCTCAAGGTGACACGCTCGTATCCGGCATTTTCCATAGCAAAGTAGAAGTCCGCTGTGGAGCGTACATACTCATTGCAATCGATGCAGTGATTGCGGTAGGCCTGATATAGGCTAGAGGAGTTTTCTTTATACTCATCACCTATGATGCACTTATCCTCTAAGAAATGTCCGAACCAGTCATTCTGGCTACGGTAATTATCGATGGCATTCTGCACGCAGGTCGGAACTGGGATGTGGTAGTCAGCATCGATAACCTTCTTGCTACCTTCGATGATCCAGGAGAGGATCGCGCCGCCAGCATTGTCATAGAGATACTCACTGTAATTCTTGATGTCACTGCTACCGGTGATCTTGGCATTAAAAGGAATAACGATCAGTCGCCTCCAGATACCATCATCGGATGCACTGACGCGAGGCAGGTGGTTGGTATACAGCACCAGCGTGTGGCAGGGCTTGAAGGAAAATGGATCCTTATATTTCTTCTCTGCAAAGACATCATCGGTAGAGCAGAGCTGCTTGACGGTAGAGTCATTAAGCCTTGCACCTTCCTGCATCTCTGCAGCAATGAGAAGTCGCTTACCCTTGACCTCGGCCATTTCCGGTTTGATGTTTCTGCGGCAACCTACGGTCAGGGTATCCGCAGAAATGTTCCCGGAGTAAAGGCCCAGCACACGGGAGATGGCATTCCAGAAGGTGGACTTACCATTGCGGCCATCACCATAAGCGATGATCAGAGCTTCTACATAAACCTTACCAATTGCAGCAAGGCCGCAGATCATCTGGACGTAATCGATGAGCTCCTGATTGTGCTGGAAGATGAGATTCAAGCTGTCCAGCCAAATCTGCATACCTTTCTGGTTTGGTGAAACGCTGGTAATCTTAGTGATAAAGTCCTCCGGCGAATGCTCTCTTGCTCCGGCCATGCCCTGACGGAGATCAAAGGTTGCCTCCGGGGTACAGAGTGCAAAGCAGTCTGCGTCCAGGTCACGAGGTGAAATCTACAGCATCGGATGGGATTCCTTCAAAGTAGAAGTAACATTCTTAGAATCACGACGCTTAATGGCAAATGCCTGATAAGCCTTGGCTGCTAAGAGCTCACGATAGACCTCCAGCTGTTGATCATTCATAAGCTGTTCTGCTTTTGACTTTGATGCGCTATCAAGAATGTTCTGTGCACCGCAATTCTTCATTTTATCCAATGCTTCCATGAGATCTCGATTTGCTTCCTTCAGCTGTCTGCGGGTAAGCTCATGAGCCACGGCCTGAGCCCCCGGCTCTGATTCCTGCCAGTAGTGATCTGAGTAGCGGATGAAGTGGTTGGCGGGAGAATAGCGAAGCTCATTTGAGAAGTATTTTGCTAACACCTCAGCCTGTCCCACATCGGAGTAATCCTCCGGTTTATAACAGGAAGGATCGTTGTAGAGCTCCGGTGCAACATAGCCCTCCTGTTGCTGAACACGAGCGTAAAAGCGCTGGGCACTGTGCCAGATGGTAGCAAGCTCAGCAGCATCCAGAGGCGGCTCACATTTATCTGCTTCTTCCAGAAATGCCTGATAGGCCGTGTCACTGTCGCCATATTTCTTGATGACCTTTCCGGCAAAACGAGACATGGTTGCATTACGGCTGCCTTCGGGAATCGTTGCGCCATCGTATTGCCCTTCCGGCATATCCTCATCGAAAATATCCTCATCGAGATATTCTGTCAGATTCATGCGTCCTGGATATAAAGCAACATCTGCAGCAGTAGTGCCAAAGAAGAAGCGGGCAGCATCCAGGGCCTTCGTATCGAAATAGGGAAAGATGGAATTGACCAGCTTTTTCATGTTGCTGTAAAAGTCGGCGTCTGTCACATAATCAATCGGAAAGAGAACGTGAAACTTGGGCCTTGCGGGCTTGCCGTTTTTTACTCTGTTATTGAAGCGGCTGTAATGGACTGCGAAGGTCACACCTGGAAAGGCCTGCAAGACATCTTCTGGAGTGATCCAGTCTTCCGGATTCTCGGAATGATCATTATCACAGTCAACTGGAAGACAGTCACTGCCGATGAAGTTGTCGCCATTACGATAGCTGTTTTTATATTCTGCGCACACGTAATCATGACAAACAGCCGCCTTCAGGCTCTCTTCATCCAGGATGATGTGTTTATGAGGGTAGGAGCAGTTACCGGGATTGCCGGTAACGTCCGCGCTGTAAATGGTAAACATTAGTCGTACACCTCCTGAGCTTCTTCCTCCAGAACCTTTGTGATAAATTTGAGCGCACGGATCATGGTTTCAAGCTCGCAATCACCGCCCAGCATGACCTCGAAGCCTTCTGCATCACCAAAGCGATCTCGCATAACATGGATATCCATGTCGGTGCAGGCTGCATCCTTGATGCGAAAATAGGTGCGTCCGCCGTGTCCATTGTCGCCACCTCTATAGCCTGTGGTACCAGCTTCCACTTCGAGAATGTTGCAGCTCACAACATCACGGGTATAGGTAGAGATTTCTGTTCCATCCTTCAATCTGCGTCTGTTTTCTTTGATTTCATACATAGCTTTAAGCCTCCTGATATTTTTCTGTATTCAGGCAGATGCTAAGAAAGCGTCCACCTCTAGTTTCCACTGGAGATGAACGCCTGAGTTGAGCGGATCTTTTTAATCTTTTTTGTAAAAAGGGGTAGCATAGCCATCTGCACGAAGGAGAAGTCCCTTCGCCCAGGGAGGTGTGCGGCCCATTTGTTCACAGACGGCCTCCAAGGATATGCGGGGATCCGCTTCGATGACTACTTCATCATGGATATGCATAACGATGGAGCAGTTGCGGAGGGTTCTCATGGCATAGAGGAGAATATCACGGGATGTGGCCTGTACAATATTCTCCACAAACTTTGGTCCGTAGGAATCAAGACGTTCCCATTTCTTGGTTGGGCCTATGCCTTCATAGGTGATGCAGGTGCCGCCGAACTTGTTCGTACCGAGCTTCGGCTTCACATAGGCCAGGTTTCTGCCGGAAGGAAGCGTGATAAAAAGCATGCCACTGCGGCAAGAGAAGGTAAGACCGTATTCGGTAGTCGTGTGCTTATATTTCACAGCTTCTGTGACAGCATGATCTACAGCCCACCAGAATTGTACGATGTGTGGGTTTGACTGACGCCAGGCATCTACAAGGGTGGGAAGTTCATCCTCTGTTAGCCCCATATCGATAGCCCCCATAGCCTTCAGTGCACCGACGGAGCCGCCATAGCCAAGCGCCAGCTCTGCGATTTTACCCTTTTGACGCAAATGTCCATTGATGCCGTGTTTCTCAACAGGGACCTTGAACATCTGACTGGCAGAAGCACAGTAGATATCCCCACCCTTAGCAAATACCTTCTGCCGCCATTTTTCTCCGGCAAACCAGGCGATGACGCGGGCTTCGATGGCAGAAAAGTCTGCAACCAGAAACTGTGTACCCTCACGTGGAATGAATGCAGTTCGGATCAGCTGCGATAGTGTATCCGGCACATCTTCATACAAAAGAGAGACTGCATCAAAGTTCCCGGAGCGTACCAGAGCACGAGCATCAGCAAGGTCTGGCAGATGATTCTGAGGAAGATTTTGTAATTGAATGTTCCGACCGGAGAAGCGACCGGTACGATTGGCTCCATAAAACTGAAACATGCCACGGGCTCGGCCATCAGCACAAACCGTCTTTTCCATTGCCTGATATTTACGTACTGAGGATTTGGCAAGCTGCTGACGAAGAATGAGAACAGAGGCAAGCTTGTCAGGAGTATTCTTTAGGAGCTCGGCTATCGCTTTTTTATCAAGGCTGTCGGTTTCTACACCATTGTCAGAGAGCCACTGCTTCATCTGCAGCACAGAGTTCGGGTTTTCCAGCTTCGTGATGTCCTTGATGGCGGCAGTCAGCTCTTCACGGGAGCGAGCATCCATTGCGATGGCTTGCTGTACAAGCTCCATATCCAAACGGACACCACGATCATTGATTTCCTGGTCAATGTGATACTCCTCCCAGACCGATTCAGGTACAGGAAATTTGCGAAGCTTATGCTGGATGCCCATTTCGGTTTCCACATCACGGATGTTATAGCGCTTGAAGGCTTCCCATTTCTCTGGCGCATGAAAAGGGCGATTTCTCGTCCTGCCACCATTGGATTTTGTAGCAACGCAGGGCTGGCAGAAATATTTGATGAGGTCCTTGCCTTCTGTGAGCTTCTGCTTCTCAAGTCCCAGCACGGCACCGACGCCTTCCAGGGAAAGCGGTAAGCCCATGGTTGCTGCCCAGATCATGGAGCAGCGCCAGCTTTTTGGATCAAGGTATTCACCGGTCGGATAACCAAGAAATCTGGAAAGACAGATGCGTTCAAAGGAAGCATTGAAGGCCCATTTGATGACAGATTCATCTTCAAGTGCAACAATAATCTCCGCTGGTATCTTCTCGCCACACGCAAGGTCCACCACCTGAACAGGGCCGGAGTCGACACTATAGCCAAAGAGTAATATTTCAAAATCAGGAGACTCGCAGTATCGATACACGCCGGTTTTCGGAAGCGGCACATCGCTGTAGGTCTCGATATCAATCGATAAGGTTTTCATAGATTGTCCTTTCTACCAAAAAGATGGTGAGATTGCTCCCACCACCTCCTTGGATTCTTATTCAGTAGATTAGTTTGTCTTCTCGTAAACCTTCATGCGAGCTTCGTGATATTCAAGATCACGCTTAGCACTTTCCTGTTCGCGAATCTCACGCTTGTGGTCATTGACGAGGTTCTGGATCGCAGTGATAAGGAATACCACACTAAACAACAGCCAGATTGCAAGAAGAACAACAACGAGAATAGTCTGTAACATTTCCATAGTTGCCACCTCCATTAATTAAGGAAATCGTCATCTTCATCAGATGCGAAATCAGACTCAGCACTTGCCTTACCACCAAGAGGCTCACCGTCGCGAATCTTCTGCAGATTGTTAAGTCCACAGGCGATACCCTTGTTACCGGAGCTGTTGAATGCATAGAAGCTGATGCTGGCGCGACCATACACACCGGAGTAAACCTCGGAGCGAGTAAGAATCGGATTGCGATCTGCATCCACGATGCCAGGAGCAGAGGTTGCATTGGCATTTACGAAATAAGCATTGGCGTAGGCCGGATCGTCCGGACGCTCCATGTCGCCATCACGAAGCGGAGTCTTGATGACAGAGAGGGCAGGTACAGACTTGCCATTGCCTTTGAGCTTGGCCTCGCCCTCCTTGTAAGCGGCCTCGATGGCAGCTTCAATCTTGGCGATGGTCTTGGTATCAGATTTCGGAATGATCAGAGATACGCTGTACTTCGGTGTACCTCCATTGATGGATTTCGGCTCCCAGACGTTGGCATAAGACCAACGAGTGTCAGGACCAGTGATTACCTTCATAGGATTGTTGATTTTTACATTCTTGTTCATTTAATTTTCCTCCATAAAATCAGTTTTTGCATTGTTCATTGCCGGACGTTTATCGCTCTCCGGCACGAGCGTCGGTTTACCTTGCGGCTTTTCAATATAGGCTGTAAGCAGCTCATCGAATCTGGATTTGCCAAGACGCTTCTGCATGGCAGTGATACCAAGGAGCTTCTTTTCATATGGATCAAACCCGGCATCTGTAACTGCCTGGATGACTGCCTCCTCATTGGAATACTTGCGGTTGGATCTACCTTCGACCAGCTTCCAGCCAGCCCATTCCTTACCGCTGATGGCCTGCTGCAGAGCATATTCCTTGATGTCGGATGCCCAGGCGACTAATTCATCTGCACGGGAGAGGATGTATTCAATCTCCGAATCCTCTAAAAGAGGTGGAAGCTTGAAATCGTACTGAGCCAGTGTGAGATTGGCCTCGGCTCTGGCACGGCATTCGTGCTTGGCCTTACAGAAACCACACCATTCGCCACAGAGGAAGTTCCCATCCCCGGCAAAGGCAAGATCTGCGGTCGGCTTCAGCACTTCATCCGCCCACTTGTACAGCGCATCCTTGGAAATTTCAAAGGTGGAGATGTTCTGACGCCTTGGCTGGTAGATGGTCATGCTGACATTATCAATGTCGTAGATGTCATCAAAGAGCTCCAGGGCCCCGAGCGCGTAGCACTTCATTTGCGGATTATCGGTCGCATCTACGAGGACTCCAAGACCATGTTTGTAATCGCATATTCTCAAGGTGCCATCTGCAATGATGATGCAGTCGGCGGTTCCGAAGCCCTGTTCTACCCAGCGAGAGAAATCTACACGCTGTTCAATCAGAACCTTCGGATCAGCGCAGCTTTCCTTGGCGGCCTCTACCATTTCAAGGATGTAGGCGGCATAGCCATTGGCACAGTCCTCCATTTCCTCGCTGTACCAGGTGAGATTCTCTGTCGGATCACTGGCATCCATCCCCAGGGCCCTCTTTAGCTTGTATTCACAAAGCTCATGAGCATCAGTGCCTTCCGCAGCATAATCGCTGCCTTTATCCTGGTATGTCTCGCAGAGCCTTGCGGAAGGCGGGCAGTGGAGCCAGCGGTCCGAAGAGGAAGCAGATAAGATAGCATGTCCTTTAGGTGGCATCGTCAAGTACCTCCGCATCCTTTAACAAGGCGTCATAGTGCTTCGGATCAACAGCAGATAGTTTGGAAGCACCATACTTTTGAAGTAATGTACGGATAGCAGTGGTATGCCCGGCACGGGATTTTTCTGCTAAGACAGCTCGTACATCCTCAAGCTTCAGTTCCGGTTTCTTGTCTTCCTTGGCAGCAGGCTCTTTGGCAGGTGCTTCATCAGCAGTGCCACTAAACTGTTCTGCTAACCAGTTGGCTGCTTCGTTAATAGCAGCGGCTGCACTGCGCAGCTCTTCGATGGTCATAGCCATATCGCTCATTTTGCTCATAGCGACGTTCTCCTTTCTCTGATTGTCTTTGCTGTGCGAGGATTGTCATGTTTCTCGCCATTCTTGCGGATACGTGGGAGATTGCGTTCAGTACTGCAATCAGCTCTGTGTCGTTACCGCCTGAATCGAAGTAGGACTTCTTCATGTGCTTCACCTCCGTTTCTGTGATGGTTAAGGCGTGTTGTTTCGTGCCTTACACCTTCCACTGGAGATGAGTGGTGGATTTGAGCGGGGAAATTTTGAAAAAATATAAAATCCCTCCAGACATCGGTTGATGGATGCCAAGAGGGATGAATTGCTACATATGATATGTAGGATTAATAGCCACGGATTTTACGGAGCTCTGTACGGATTTTCTTCATCTGATCAGCGAAGGTACGCTGCTTGCGGCCGAGTTTCTCGGCGATTGCACGATCTGAGATTTTGTAATCATCAAGCCAGCACTGAATGATGGTATCAGCATCCGGATCGAGCTCACGCAGTCTGGCAAAAAGCTGCTCCAACAGCATATGGTCGGAGATGATTTCTTCCATAGACTTGCTACGGTCGGGCATATAGTCGCCGAGGGTGCCATTGCCATCTGAGAGAGGCTGATCCAGAGAGGCGATGTCTCCAGCAGCGTGATATTCACAGTCAAGGCAGTCGCCATCGCATCTCCATATGAAGCGATATGGGCACATGCACCTGCCGTGGTCCTGCTCCTTGTGGCGAATGCGGTCGGCTTCCTTATAAAATGAATTGTGCTGTTCCTTTGTGACAGAGATTTTCTCTCCTGTAGAGCGAAGATAGATGAATGGTGCGTTATGATTTTCATGATTTGCCATAAATTTTCCTCCTGTGATTGGCTTTGTTGAGCAATCGCAGGGGCATTTGGCTATCACGAAATTCTCATCTTCCTATCATCACAAAACGTTGCGTGCAATTGAAAAGAAGTGTGGATTGTGATATACTTTATTAAGGTTTATTAGGGTTTAATCTGATTTGCGTACCAGAGAAAATCTTGCACCAAAATAAAAAAGTCCCTGTGATTTGCTCACAAGGACATCCAATAGTTGCTTGAGTTAACGTGTCATAGTTGGCAGAGTTAGTAGAGTTGGTGTTTTGAAAAAGAGGGACAATCAATGACGAATAGAGAGAATATAAGACTCTGTGGCGGCACGTTCTTCACCTTATTGCTTGAGGATAGAAAACCACGGGCCGGAGTAAGAGAACATTACGCGGGAGAGAAGGATGGCCTGTCTGAACCAGAAGTATTAATAGGATTATCTAAGGTTTTGGTGCCTGATTTTCGGGAGCCGCTAGAAAGTATGATGACAACCATTAAAGGGAATACGTCGGAATACAAGAGCTGTAAGAATAAAGGCGGCACTTATTTCCCGTTTAGCAATAGAGTTGCTTTGACAGAGTTTGACAAATGTGTGAAAGATAATTATCAAGTTGCGCTGAATCGAATGATTGAATTTTGCGATGAGTTTCTTCACGTAAAAGACAGTACAAAAAAAGACGAGAGGCTGGTCAAGGCCCTCATCGATACGATAGATAAAGATGATTCAATAGAATCAAACCAGATATTCTACGCTTTACAGGATGGCACAGGCATGTCGAAAGCAGATATTGTCAAAAGCCAGAGCTTTTGCTTTCAGACATTTTTGCTGGGAATTCTGCACTTTTGTGTTATGCGTACTGATCCCGCAACGATTGGAAAAGAAACCTTTGATTTCTGGTGTCCGCCAAGAAACAGAGCACCCAGAACATACGAGGGAACTATGGGTGAGGATTGGAAAAAAGATGTGAAACTGACCTATGCAGAAGAAATTGGAGCAGAACTCAAAGATTCGGAAATTGTTGAAATAGTAGAGCCGGATCAGGAACAGACATATGAAGAACAGCAGTCGGATGTAGAGAGACAAGGTACAAAAGAAGCTCCGCAAATGAATTTCACTTTTAACGTTACCGGCAATAACAATAGCTTCTACAACCATGTTGACACGGTAAATAATTACTATGGAGGAAAAAAGAATGGAAAATAAGCCTCAGTTAAATAAACCTACCGTGCTTCAACAAAATAACAATCCGACGGAAATTAACCTTCCGGGCGATCATAATACGCTTATTGCTCATGCGGACAATGTGAAAAACGAATATAGGCCTACAATTCTGATCACGAATCCAATACCGGGGATGCAGCAAGGTTACGCGATATCCGTAACACTAAACCTCGATTTCTATAATTTGATAGTAGTTGCAGGGGATGTACTCGATGGAACGTATCATGTGATGGTTGATAAAGAGAGAGCTATCACAGAGAGTACGTCAGACGAATTGAAAAAGCAGTATGCTGCACTGACACCGGAGGCTATAGCTGAAATAAAAACGTTTCCAACAATCATAGCCACCGAAAACCATAGTTATGGAAAAACCGATGAAGCGCATTATGCTCACTATGGAATTATCACCGATATAAAAGTTCAAGATAATGGAATAAAGATATACTATCAGTTTTTGAATTCGATTCCACAGCAGAAACTAAATGAGCTTTTATTTGAATTAGGTCTGCAGGGAAATTCAAATTTTAATGAGCTTAATCGAATGCATTGGGCAATCAAAAGAATCAATATGGTAGAAGTTTTAAGAGAAAATGGAATTCAAGTTTTCTCTATGTAATACAGCTCGCAGACAGCAATGAATGGAGGTAGAAAATGAGCAAGGAATACGAAGAAATGAACGTAGAAAAATGGGTAAACCTTGAGGATGTAGCAGTACATCTGAGTCTCAGCCAGGATACCGTCAGAACATGGATAAAAGAAGGAAAGCTGCCTTTTTACAAAGCAGGTAAGAGATATAAGTTTAAAATTTCCGAAGTTGATGAGTGGGTTAGAACAGGGAAAATTAAGGAATAAAGGAAAAGAGGTGCGGTGTATTCTATGAAGCCAAAGATGCAATCAGCAATTGAAAGAATAACCTTAAACGATGCGACTTTTACTGGAGAAGTAATTGAGCCGACTTTCGTAAACTTTTTCTACGGGAAGAATGGTGCAGGAAAATCCACAATAGCCAGGTCTCTTCGTGATAATACAGGAATAGAATGGGAAAATGGTAAGTCAGTATCAGACTATGATGTGCTCACATACAACACAGAATTTATTGATGCCAATTTCGCCAACTATGGCAATCTGGCTGGTGTATTTACCGTTTGCGAAACAAATATAGAGGTGCAAAAAAAGATAGAGGCCCTTCAAGCTGATAAGAGTGCGGTTGTGGAAGAGTATAAAAAGAAGTCTGAAGTAGCTGAATCAAAAAGAAAGGAAAAAGAAGGTGCCTTAGGAGTATTTCAGGAAGCCTGCTGGAATCAAAGCAAAACACTTAGACCAACATTCGATGCAGCCATAAAGGGCAAGAAGACGAAAGCTCTGTTTGCCGGTGAAATTCTAAAGATTACTCCGGTTCATCATGATGGAAGCGCACTTGAAGAAAGAGTAAAGACTCTCTGGGGCGGTGACGATAAGCAGTATGGCAAATTCACTAAGGCTGGAAAAGTTTCTTATGCTTCGCTGCCTGGATTTGATTTAATGGGGAAAGTTGTTGCTAGCAGCAGTGAAACACCTTTTGCAAACTTTATCAAGAAATTAAATGCAACTGACTGGGTAAGACAAGGTCATACGCATTTTGCCGGACAAACGGATGGTAAGTGCCCGTACTGCCAGCAAAAATTACCGGTATCATTTGAAGATGATCTGCTCAAATGTTTCGATGCTCAGTATCAGGAGGATATTGCAGCAATCAGTAATTTTCAGTCAGTTTATGTATCTGAAATGAGCAGTTTAGTGTGCACCTTTGAAAGCAATCTTGATGATGTTCTGCCAGGACTGAACACAGATGAATATCAGGCAAAGGTAAAGAACTTCAAGGATGCGATTACCATCAATACACAGAGAATTGAAGCCAAGGTTAAAGAGCCGACTACGGTAGCATCGCTTGAGGATACAGATTCTTTACTGCTGGAAATCGGCAGCATCATCGATCAGATGAATGATCAGATAGAGGCTCACAATACTCTGGTAGGTGATAAGAAGAATCAGCAATCAAAATGCAGCAAAGAAGTGTGGGAGTATTTGGCTTTTGTACTTCAAGATGCCGTAAAAGAATACAACGATACGCTTGCTAATGCGGATAAGGAATTAAATGCACTTAAAACAGAGCTGAATAATCTGAGAACAAAGGATGGAAATATCACAACTGATATTAGCAACTTGAATAAGCAGGTTGTTAATACCGAGGCTACGATTGAGGGCATCAACAGAATATTAAAGACTTCTGGATTCCAGGGGTTTTATCTTCGTGCAAAGAAAGATGTGCAGAATACATACGAGGTTATTCGTCCAGACGGAACGATTGCTGAAAAATTATCTGAGGGCGAGCGTAATTTCATAGCTTTCTTATATTTTTACCACCTTGTAAGAGGTAGTTTCAGTGACAAAGAAGTGAAGGATAAGATTGTAGTGATTGATGATCCGGTTTCCAGCATGGATAGCAGTGCACTTCTCATCGTAAGTGCATTGGTGCGCGAAATGGTTGAAATCTGTCTGAATAACACGGATTATTTGAATCAGAGAATTGAAGGTAACTTTATTAAACAGATCTTTATTCTGACTCACAATGTCTATTTCCATAATGAGATAACGCCACGTCAGGTAAATAAATACAGAAGTACATCTTTCTATCTCATACGCAAAACAGATAATATTTCGCATATTAAACTTTGTGTAAGACAAAGCCACACAGCACCGACGGATGAGGAAAACTATAATCCGATTCAGAACTCTTATGCAGCTCTATGGGATGAATACAAAGAATTGAAGACCGTGAATACTCTTACGAATGTGGTACATCACATTCTGGAATACTACTTCATCCAGATTTGTGGATATGCCGGAGCCGATTTACAGAAGATTGTCCTTGATGATAATAAAGACAAATTCGTAGATACCAGTGGTAGTAAGCCGGATTATACGAAACACGAACTGGCGTCGGCGCTTCTCTCTTATATTGATAGTAGTCCGGCACTGATTGCGGATGGTTTCAATATCATAGAAACGGGATTTGATGCAGAGCAGATAAAAGAAGTGTTCAAGATGATTTTTGAGGCAATGCAGCAGGAGCAGCATTACAAAATGATGATGAATACGGAGACCTGATTATGGGACATGATAAGAATTAAAATGAATTTAGTCAGGGATATCAGATCCCGATGAATGGAGGATACAGTAATGGCTGAAAAGCAGACAATTGACGCAATGTGGGACGACTCCCCTGTTGACGTTTCTACAGAGGTGAATTTTATCTGGTCTATCGCAAACAAGCTGCGTGGTACTTACCAGAGTGACAAATACAAGGATGTCATCATTCCGATGGTTATCATCCGCAGATTTGAGTGCGCATTGGCACCAACAAAGCAGAAAGTAGTAGACCAGTTCAAGGCGAATCCGGCATATCCGGCAAAGGCGATGTATCGTGTATCCGGATATCAGTTCTACAACACTAGTGAGTTTGATCTTGCAGAGCTGGTAAATGATGCGGATCATTTGGCTGCAAACTTTAAATCTTACATTCAAGGTTTTTCTGCAAATATTCAGGACATTATTAAGAGTTTGGATTTTGATAAGCAGATTGACAAAATGGACAAGAACAATCGTCTGCTCAGTGTGGTGAAGGCCTTCTCGGAATTGGATCTGAATCCGGTGACAATCGATAACGTAAAGATGGGATACATCTTTGAAGATTTGATCAGAAGATTTTCAGAAAATGCTGAGGCTGGTGATCACTATACCGGTAGAGACATCATCAAGCTGATGGTCAATATTCTGCTGGCAGAAGGCTGTGATGATATTTTTGACGACGGAAAGGTCATCACCGTATTGGATCAGGCATGTGGAACTGGTGGTATGCTTTCTACCAGCTACAACTTTATCAAGCGCTACAATCCATCTGCGGATGTGCGCCTGTTTGGTCAGGAAATTAATCCAGAATCATATGCTATCTGCCTAGCTGAGATGATGATTAAAGGTCAGAATGCAGAAAACATTTGCTATCAGGACACGATGAAAGCTGACCGATTCAAGGGAACCAAGATGCGTTTCGTTATTGAAAATCCGCCATTCGGCACACCGTGGGGCGGTAAAGATGCAGCAGAAGGTGTGGAGCAGGCGGTTAATGATGAATACACAAAGGGCTTCGACGGTCGCTGGGGTGCGGGCCTTCCTGGCTCTGGCGATATGCAAATGCTGTTCTTGCAGTCTGCTATAGATAAGATGGACGACAATTTTGGCCGTGCCGCCATTATTGAAAACGGCAGTCCACTGTTCTCCGGTGGAACTGCTTCCGGAGAAAGTCAGATCCGCCGTTGGATGTTGGAGAACGATCTGATCGAGGCAATCATCGCACTGCCTACGGATCTTTTCTACAACACAGGTATCGCTACATACATCTGGGTGCTTTCCAAGAATAAGAGACGTGAGAGAAAAGGCAAGATTCAGCTGATCGATGCGTCTGGTTTTTATGGAAAATTGAGAAAGGCACTGGGCAATAAGAAAAACGAGATTTCATCGGAAAATCGTACGCAAATCACGAAGCTATATGCAGATTTCGCTGAAAATGAGTATTGCAAGATCTATAAAAATGAGGAATTTATCTACCGCGAGTACACGGTGATGCAGCCTCTTCAGAGAAGCTATGCCATTACAGAAGATAGAATTGAAGCAATGCTGTCAAAAGGCTCTCTTTCTTCCCTTTACGACCAGGCGAAGGTGGATGAACTGGAGAATATGGAAGAGCTGTCCGGCAAGGATTTAAAGAAGTTGGAGGCTTATCAGAATAACCAGCCACTCTATGAAGCAATCATTGCGGCGCTGCAGGCGGCAATATCAGAGCAGGTTTATGATTCACCGAAAGCATTTATGCCGGTTCTGACAAAGGTCCTTGCCAATGCAACAGCAGATAAGAAGTTGCTTGATAAGGTTGCGGATGGTTTGTCTGTCATGGATAAGGATGCTGAAATTCAGAAAGACAAAAAAGGCAATATTCTCTATGATAAGGAAACCAAAGATACAGAGCTGGTGAAATGGGAAGAAAGCATTGACGATTATATGACGAGAGAAGTACTGCCGCATGTCCCGGATGCTAAGGCATTTTTTGAAGAGGATCTGGGCAAAAAGAAACCCGTCATAAAGACCGGTGCAGAGATTCCGTTTACACGCTATTTCTACAAATATCAGCAGCCGACACCGAGCGAAGAACTGGAAGTGAAGTTCATGGATTTGGAACTTTCAGTTTCTGAGCGTGTGTCAAAACTGTTCGAGTAAGGCGGTGATGATATGCGAGAGATGAGGGAAAGTGGAATTGAGTGGATTGGGACTATTCCCACCACTTGGGAATTAAAAAGGATTCAGCATACGATAGAAGAAATTAAAGTCAAAAATTCCCCGATTCAAACAGAACAGGTTTTATCTTTAGTCAAAGATAAAGGTGTAATGCTTTACGAAGATAAAGGAGATGTTGGAAATAAAGCAAAAGAGAATGTTTCAGAGTATAAGCTTGCCTATCCCAATACTCTTATAGTAAACAGCATGAATATTTTAATTGGCTCAGTTGGAATTTCGGATTATTTCGGATGCGTGAGCCCAGTTTATTATGTGTTTAGGGAAACTCCTGAGGCTGATTTGAGATTTATTAATTATGTTTTCAATACAAGGGAATTTCAAAAAGAACTAAGAAAGTATGCCAATGGTATCTTGGAGATAAGATTACGAGTATCGGCTTCTGACATTTTTAAAAGAAAAATACCGCTTCCAGGCAAGAATACTCAAAAAGCAATTGCAGATTTTCTTGATGCCAAGTGCGCTGAAATTGATGCCCTCACAGTAGATATTCAAACCCAGATTGATACATTGGAGCAATATAAGCGTTCCGTGATTACGGAAGCCGTAACTAAAGGGCTGAATCCAGATGTTGAAATGAAGGATAGTGGGTCCAGATGGTGCCCATTGATCCCGATTCATTGGGAGTTGGTGCCTGCAAAATATTTGTTCCACAATTCTGACCTTCGCAAGCAAAATGGTGATGAGCAGCTTACCGCTAGCCAAAAATATGGGATTATCACTCAGCGCGCATATATGAAACTTGAAAACACATCTATTGTTCTTGCAAATAAAGGCGTGGAGAATTGGAAACATGTCGAACCAAATGATTTTATTATCAGCCTGCGTAGCTTCCAAGGTGGATTGGAAATGAGTGAAACAACAGGCTGTATTACGTGGCATTATGTTGTTTTGAAAGCAAGCCGATATGTTTGCTATCGGTATTATAAATGGCTATTTAAGTCGGAACAGTATATTAACGCCTTGCAAGGAACATGTAATTTTATTCGCGATGGACAGGATTTACGTTTTTCCAATTTCTCACAAGTACCACTCTTGGTGCCGCCTATAGAGGAACAAGAAACTGTTGCGGATTATTTGGATCAGAAGACAAATGAGATCGACTCGATTATTGCAAAAAAGAAGAAGCAATTAGACGTACTTGCCGAATACAAAAAATCGCTGATTTACGAGTACGTCACCGGAAAGAAGGAGGTGCCAGCGAATGCTTAGAATGGGCGGATGGTACTGGTACCTTTCCGGCGAGAAAGAGAAGCTCGAAAAGCATAAATGCGGAAAGTGGATGTACTTTTTTGAAGACCAGTCATTTGCACAGCAGATTTGTGAGAAGGCTATCGCAGAGCATGTTTGCTATGAGTGCAAGTGTACCGATATGGAAGTGCAGCTTGTACCGACAGGCGTGATTTGCTTCTACCTGAACGGTGATGACATCGAAAATCATAAGCGTGTGATCCAGTTTATGATGGACAATGACCTGATTCGTAAAACCAAGACAGGAAGATATTATAACAACAGCTTCAAATTTGATGACCAGACTCGTGCCGGTGAGTATGGTGCTGATTTTGAAGGGAAAATCAAGCTGGATGAGTTTATCGATTTGAAAACCGGCAGATGGATCAGAGAGGAGGCTTAAAGCGGATGGATGATAAAAATATACTTGAGCTCCATGTGGAACAGCAGGATACCGGCGGTACTGCAAAAAGAGCTGCAGAATACCATAAGCGCCTGATTCATCAGACCTCCATTGTTTCAGAGAAGGAATACCAGAAGTTCCTTCTGGATCGTTTGGAGAAGGACAATGGTTTTGTAGTCCGTAAGGCTACGAATTTTGACCGCTATTATGCCGTGGACCGTGAGATGCTTTTTAAATTCTTGAACGATACACAGCCTGATACAATGGATTATCTGCGTAAAATTTACAAAGACGATCTGGAAGAGACGATTGTCAGCTTCATCAACGCGGAGACTACGAAAACACGAGGCAGCCTGATTGAAGTGCTGAAGCATGGCATTGAGCTTTCGAATCAGAAGATTGAGCTCATGTATACCAAGCCCGCGACTACCTTTAATCCGGAATTGACAAAGAAATACAGCCAGAATATTTTCTCTGTGATGGAGGAGGTCTGGGCCAGCGACAAGGAAAGAATCGATGTAGTTATTTTCCTGAATGGTCTGGCGATTATGGCTTTTGAGCTGAAATGTAATGCAGCAGGTCAGTCTTATCAGGATGCCATCTATCAGTTCCGTACTGACCGAAATCCGAAAACGAGACTCTTCCGCTTCAAAGCCGGAACCCTTGTAAACTTCGCTATGGATTTAGAAGAAGTGTATATGACCACTAAACTTGATGGTCAGGCCACGTTCTTTTTGCCTTTTAACATGGGAAACGGGCATGGTGTTACTGCGGGAGCTGGGAATCCGGCATTTAAAGATAGATACAGTGTGTCCTATATGTGGGAGGATATTCTTACCAAGGATACGATTCTTGATCTGATCAGCAAGTTTATCTTTGTGGAAGTAAAAGAAAAGGTCGATGAAGAAACCGGAAAAGTGAAGCGTTCGGAAAATCTGATTTTTCCACGTTATCACCAGTTGGATGTTATACGTAAGATACTGGCAGATGTGCGTGAGAATGGAACAGCACAGAATTATCTGATTCAGCATAGTGCAGGATCCGGAAAGACTAACTCTATTGCATGGCTGGCACACCGGTTGACTTCACTGCATGATGCCAACAACAAGATTATCTTTGACAATGTTGTTATTGTTACAGACCGAGTTGTTGTAGATAGGCAGCTGCAGAAAGCCATCATGGGTATGGAACACAAGGCTGGACTCATCCGTGTGATGGATGATAAGTGTGTGTCCGCGGACCTGGCGATTGCGCTGAATGGCAATACAAAGATTATTGCAACAACGATTCAGAAATTCCCATATATCGTTGATAGTGTAGCTAATCTGAAGAACAAGCGGTTTGCCGTCATCATTGACGAGGCGCATTCTTCGACAGCTGGTAAAGACATGGCTGCTATCACGATGACGCTTGGATCCGGAGAAGATACGGAAGCGGATGTGGAAGATATGATTTCCAGCGAAATCAAGCGGAATGGTAAGCAGGCCAATGTATCAATGTTTGCTTTTACAGCGACACCTAAGCCTACCACGATTCAGCTTTTTGGACATCAGAACACAAAGGGCCAGAAGGAAGCATTTCATGTATATTCCATGAAGCAGGCGATTGAAGAGGGATTTATCCTGGATGTACTGCAGAATTATACGGAGTATTCAACTTTCTATCAGATTAACAAAGAAATTGAGGATGATCCGCGCTGTAAAACCAATGATGCGAAACGCCAGATTGCACGTTTCATAGAATTGCATGATACCAATATTGCGCAGCGTGTAGAAGTGATTGTAGAACATTTCCGCACCACGGTCATGCAGGAATTAGGCGGTCAGGCTAAGGCAATGGTGATTACCGCTTCTCGCCAGAGTGCAGTGAAGTATCGTCAGGCATTTGAAGATTACATTGCGAAGAAAGGATACGAGGGCATTCATGCATTGGTGGCTTTCTCTGGGAAAGTAAAGCTTCCAGATGATGAGCAGGAGTATACGGAAAGCTCTTTGAATGGATTTCCAGAGGATCGTCTTACAAAGGAATTTGATACGGATAAATATCAGGTTCTCCTGGTAGCAAATAAATATCAGACCGGATTTGACCAGCCGAAGCTTTGTGCTATGTATGTTCTGAAAAAGCTGAAAGGTGTCAATGCGGTACAGACTTTGTCCCGGTTAAACCGTATCTGTGCACCTTATGATAAAAAGACGTTCGTGCTGGATTTTGTAAATAGCTATGAAGATATCAAATCTGCTTTCGCACCATATTATACAACGACATTACTGGCCAATTCTGTAACACCGAGTGCGGTATATGATCTGGAAGCTAAGATTGATGCTTATGGCATATTAGATCCAGCTGATATCGAAGCGGCTAACGATATCCTGTATGCCGACAAAGTGAATGGTAAGCAGAAACAGAGACTGACCTTTTTCCTTCAGAAGAGCAAGAAGCTGATTGAACATTATGAATACAATACACAGCGCCAGTGCGTAGCTGATATGAGAAGTTTTGTTCGCTTTTATGAATTTCTGCTGCAGGTATCCAGCTTCGAAGATACAGATTTACATAAGAAATATAACTTTGTGTCTTATCTGCTGGCTTATATTAACATCAAACATCCAGGCGGCGGTTTTAATCTGGATGGAAAGATTAAGGCTACTAATTTCGTACAGAAGAAGGGCGAAGAACATAAGTCGGCTGATCTCGTTGCTGATCCGGTTATGAAGCTTCCGACAGCAGAACATTTTGGATTGACAGAAGACAAGGAAAAGAGACTATCTGAGATCATCGATGAAATTAACAGCCGTACCGGTAAGAATTATGACAACGATGTGGTGGTCAAAGCCATGCTGCAGATTCGAGATATTCTGATGAAGTCAGACAAACTGAAGACCAGCGCACGTAATAATACGCAGCAGGATTTTGAGTTTTCCTATTTTGATGATATTGACGACGCTTTGATTGAGGGATTGTCACAGAATCAGGACTTCTTCTCCATGCTTCTCTCCAATGATGAGATGAAGCGGCAGGTTCTTGGTATTTTCTCAGATGAGATATACAAGAGTCTTCGTAATGCAAAATGATAAGGTGGTGATTTGCAATGTTCAATAAAATGCGATTAAAGTCAGCGCTTGTTGAATACAAGAAACGATTTATACAGACACAGTGGCCGGACGAAAAATATAAGTGGGAAGCTGTAAAATGCTTTCAGGTGAACTGGGATGTAAATGCGGATGATTTTGCGGCAATGCTTACAAAGGCGTTATCGCAGACAGGCAATCTGCTGGCCTCAGTAAATAACTTTCCGGCCAAAATGATTATCAAGTTTGCGGAGATAGCACAGGAAGAAGTCAGAGCAATGTTCATCGAGCTCTTTGATGAAGGCAAAGATGTGTATGAACGTATTGATTCTTTCAAGCAGAAATCGAATAGTCTTCTCGAAAGATATGGCAATGGTGCGGCACAGCATTATCAGTATGAAAATGCGATATGCACCTATTTGTGGCTGCGTTATCCGGATAAATATTACATTTATAAACTTACAGAGATCAAGGCAGTTTCCAATGAGCTGGAAAGCGATTATACGTTCAAAAAGGGTGCGTATGCAGATAACATTCGTAATTTTTTTGCTTTCTATAATGAAATCTGTGACGAATTGAAGCAAGATGAAGAACTCAAAAATATGCTTGCATCACAAATAACGGGGACTTGCTATCCGGATCCGGAATTAAAAACACTGACGATTGATGTTGGATTCTTTATAAGTCGATACCTAAATAAAGATGAATCAGCACCGACATCAGATGAATGGTGGCCGACAGATTATACTCCTGCATTATCAGTCGATGATTGGGAAGTATTGCTTAATGATGCGGATATATTTACAGACAGTAGCCTTGAAATAATGAAGCGTATTCTTGATTATGGAGGGAAGGCTACCTGCACTCAGCTTGCAATAAAATACGGTGAAAGTAAGAATTTCTATAATTCAGGATCATCAGCGTTGGCCAGAAGGATTGTAAATAAAACAAACTGCCCAATAATGTCGCGTGACAACGATGAAAGTAAATGGTGGCCAGTTCTTTATGTTGGCAAGGCTGCCAAGAAGGATGAAGAAGGATCTTATGTTTGGAAGCTTAGAGATGAGCTTGCAGAAGCACTTGGACGAGTTGATTTGTCTAAGGTGAATTTGTATGCAAATTTAGAGCCTAATTTCTGGAAGATAAGCCATGGTAATGACTGTATTTCTGATGTAGAGGCAGCGGCATTTGAAAAAAGACAAGTAATTGTGGTACATAAGGATACAGCTGCAAAGGGTAAATCAAAAGTATCTCAGGGCGAAGATTTTATGGCTACAATGAAGAAAGGCGATTTCTTCTATTTGTGCCGTGGAAACAGCATACGGCTTTTGGGACGTATTGATTCGGATGAAGTAAATGAAAATCCAGAAAAGCAGGATGGCTGGTATGAGAGAAGTTATACGGTTATTACGGAGTCTCGTGATACAAGTGCTTATTCTGGAAATAAAAAGTGGTGGACGCCAAACGAGAACTCGACTTGCATTGTTGTTCCCAAAAGTGAAACACAGCTCTTTGAAGACTATATCTTAAAGCCTTATTTTGACATTACAAAAGAAGAACTTCTGAAGAATGATGCATCAGGTTTGCGCTACTGGTTTTTAAATGCAAATCCTAAAATATGGAGTATGTCCAGTATGCCAATTGGTGAGGTTCAGGACTATACCCTTTATAACGATAATGGAAATAAACGCAGGATTTTTCAGAACTTCTTAGATGCTAAGGCTGGCGATATGGTAATTGGTTATGAATCAACACCAGTAAAGCAGATCGTTGCAATTCTGCGCGTTAGTGCGGAGCAAGACGGGCAAAAAATTTATTTTGAGAAAGTAGAAGGCCTTTCCTCTCCTATTGATTTTTCAACGTTGAAAGAATGCTCAGAGCTTGAGAAGATGGAATATTTCTCTATGACACAGGGCAGCTTGTTTAAGCTTACACGTGGAGAATATGATTTTATCATCGACATGATCCGAGAGGAAAATCCGGCTCCGTCAGGGAAAGGCAATACCGAATATACGAAAACAGATTTTTTAAGAGAAGTCTATATGACAGAAGCCAAATACGATAGGCTTGCGGCGGTTCTGAAAAAGAAAAAGAACATTATTTTGCAAGGAGCACCAGGAGTTGGAAAGACATTTGCAGCTAAAAGGTTAGCCTACTCTGTGATGGGTGAAAAAGATGATGACCGTATCGAATTTGTTCAGTTCCATCAGAATTATTCTTATGAAGATTTCATGATGGGCTATAAACCTGTGGAAAATGGATTTGAACTAAAATATGGTATTTTCTATCGTTTTTGCCAAAAGGCTGCAAACCATCCGGATAAAGATTATTTCTTCATCATAGATGAAATTAACCGTGGAAACATGAGCAAGATTTTCGGAGAACTGCTGATGCTGATAGAGGCAGATTATCGAGATAAAAAAGCAACGCTTGCATATAATGGCCTGAGCTTTTCTGTCCCTAAGAGATTACATATTATCGGAATGATGAATACCGCAGACCGAAGTCTGGCAATGATTGATTATGCATTAAGACGTAGATTCAGCTTTTTCGATATGGAACCAGGCTTTGATTCAGAAGGATTTATCAATTATCAGAATAGCTTTGCAAATGAAACATTCAACACTCTCATTGAGCGTATTAAGGAACTCAACAAGGAAATAGCTCAGGATAAGTCGCTGGGTAAAGGCTTCTGCATAGGGCATAGCTATTTCTGCAATGCAGATGACTGTACAGAAGAATGGATGAAGGACGTTGTTGATTTTGATATTTTACCGATGCTCAGTGAATACTGGTTTGATGAAAATTCAAAATTACAGCGGTGGGAGAACATCTTGCACGGTGTGTTTCAATGACAAGAGATAAGAGCATACTAATCAAAAACATATATTATATGCTGTCATACGCTTTTCAAACATTGAATCAGGAAAACTATGATGATGTAGCAGTTGAATCGTTTGATGAGATGTATGATCTATTGGCTACGATTCTTGCAAGAGGGATTGGAATTCAGCTGAAACAAGGTCTCTACCGGGAGTATATAAACCGTCAGGAGGAGCTCCCGGTGATGCGCGGGAAGATTAACCTGCCGGGAACAATTAAGAATCGACTGGCGCGTAAGCAGCTACTGACATGTGATTACGATGAGTTGTCTGAGAATAATCTTCTCAATCAAATAATCAAGACGGTGGTTATGCTGTTACTGCGAAATGCAAAGGTTAAGGCGGAGTACAAGGATGATTTGAAAAAGAAGATGCTATTCTTTTCCGACGTTGATACGCTTGAGCCAACCTCTATACGGTGGTCATCAATTAGATTTCAGCGAAATAATCAGACTTACAGGATGCTTATAAGTATTTGTCAGCTGATAATTGAGGGGATGCTTATCACAACAGATGCTGGAGAGTATAGGCTTGCATCATTTGTGGATGAGCAACGTATGTGTAGACTGTATGAGAAATTTATTCTTGAATATTACAGTAAGCATTTTCCGGAGCTGTCAGTCAGTGCTTCTCAGATACCTTGGTCTGTGGACGACGGAATCAGAACGATGCTGCCGGTAATGCAGAGTGATATTCATCTGCAAAAAGGTAATACCGTACTGATTATTGATGCGAAATATTATAGTCATACAACTCAAACGCAGTATGACAAACATACGCTCCATTCGAATAATATGTACCAGATATTCACGTATGTGAAGAATCGCGATTATGAATTTGGAGATGAAGCTCACAAGGTTTCCGGGATGTTGCTGTATGCAAAAACGGAAGAAGAGATTCAACCGGACAACGTGTATCAAATGCATGGTAACCAGATTACCGTCAGAACATTGGACTTGAATTTGCCATTTTCGGATATTGCTAAGCAACTGAATACCATTGCGGAAACGCACTTTGATTTACCGGAGAGGAGCAAGGGATGACAAACGAAGAAAAGATAATGAAGTTTAGGCAGTTGCTCTCAAATATAAATGTTACCGATAGCTATGAGGTGCTTGAAGAGACTGGTGACCTAAAAACAAACTACTGGGATTACATGACCACAGAGCCTATAAATTGCAATGAAGAGTTAAAGCGATTGGAACATGCTGATTATGATTTATGTTCAGCTTTGTTAACGATGCTATTACGAGAAGATCATTTTTGTAATGGTGCTTTTGATCAGAGAGTGGAATCCGGGCAGGTTGAACGTATTGTTCAGCGGATGATAAAATTGCTTGAAGAATAAGAAAAGGTTTATTTATAGCATTTATCTGCAACAGGATTCAGTTATTCGAAAAATTCGAATGACTCATAATTACAAGAGGATTCAGTTATCTGATAATTTTGGATAACTGCTGGTAGTGGTTATTCACAGGACGAAATTGGGAAAACAGTATTTACCCAATTCGCAAATTAGTTTAAATGAACTATTCGGAATTTCC
>OLZW01000402.1_pt1 | contig 36537 bp, 26 predicted proteins | sample 1674281 | NCBI WGS metagenome assembly OLZW01 (sample SAMEA103958157, study PRJEB25191) | human gut metagenome | biome: human-associated habitat [ENVO:00009003]; feature: intestine environment [ENVO:2100002]; material: feces | place: Germany | collected 2013/2015
ATATTATTATCATTAAATAAACTAGTGCTATTTACCTTAAGAGACAAAAGAAATGTAATGACATATTATCTACAAGTTTATTCAGCATTATAACAATATGGTGAGTTACATATAATAATGATTGGAACAAGATGTTTTAAGTTGGATTCATGAAAATTAATAATATCTTAGGTAGTATTCAAAACAAAGATATATGCTCAGAAGTCAATTTATGTAAAATGTTGTGTAAGTGTCAATTCTAGCTCTATATCCTAATTTATTAAATGTTTCTATATACGAGAAAAAGCACCTCGATAACGAGGTGCGATTATTTGTCTAATGCAGTAATTAATTCTTCCGTAGTTGAATAGGAAGGCGTGTTTGGATCATCTAGCATTTGTTTGCCTTCTTCAATGGCTTCAATTGTTGTTTGGTTTGGTTCGTGATTCTTCATTTTTTCCTCCATGTAGACAAAAAAGGGCTCCTCTGATAAAAGTGGAACAGATTTAGCGTGATAGGTACGTTACTTACAACAGAATCATATCAGAAATAAAAAAAGAAGTCATCTGACTTCTTAATCCTTCATTACGCGATTTCGTTAATAGCTTTTGCTAAACGTGCTTTTTGACGGCTAGCGTAGTTTTTGTGGTGAATACCTTTAGCTACGGCTTTGTCCAATTTAGAACTGCAGTCGTTGTAAGCTGCTACAGCAGCTTCTTTATCTTTAGCATCAACAGCTGCTAATACAGCTTTAATACTTGATTTCAATGCTGATTTTTTAGATACGACTAATTTGTGAGCCTTGTTATTTGTTTTAACACGTTTCTTTTGAGATTTAATCTGTGGCATGAAGTGCACCTCCTGACATAAATTGCATATGGATTATAGCAAAATTTCTGATTTATTGCAACACAACTTCAAAAAAATACGCTATAATACTCTAGTATTGGAGTGATATTATGGAAAACAGACGCATTATTTTTATGGGAACACCCAAAATTGCTAGTGTCGTATTAAAAACAATGTTAGAAAATGATATACATGTAGGCTTAGTGGTAACACAGCCGGATAAGAAAAAGGGTAGAAAACAACAGTTAGTTTATTCAGAAGTCAAAGAAGTGGCTTTAGAATATGACATTCCTGTATTTCAGCCTGTTAAAATTAAATCAGACTATCAAACGATTCTTGATTTTGCCCCTGATTTAATTGTGACTTGTGCTTATGGACAAATTGTACCTAAGGAAGTCTTGGACTTTCCTGTGTATGGTTGTGTGAACCTTCATGGTTCTTTGCTTCCTAAATATAGAGGGGGAGCCCCAATCCAAAGAGCCATTTGGAATGGTGATAAAGTAAGTGGGATGTCCTTAATGAAGATGGCACCTAAAATGGATGCAGGTCCTGTTTTAGCCCAAAAAGAAATTGATATATTGCCTGAAGACAATTCCACATCTTTATTTGAAAAGATGGGTATTTGTGCAAGTGAGTTATTACTGGAACATTTTGAAGAGATTTGTTCTGGCAAGGCTGTCTATGTAGAGCAGGATGAAAGTCAGGTTGTATTCTCGCCTATTTTATCTAAAGAAGAAGAACATATTGATTTAAATCAGGATGATGAACACATCTTGAATCAAATTCGTGCTTTCTCAGATGCACCAGGTGCTTATGTATTGTTGAATGGAAAGAAATTTAAGATTTTAAAGGCAAGTTATTTAGATGAACAGAATGAGTTTGGTCGTCTTATCAAGATTGGCAAGAACAAACTTGGCATTGGTCTTCATTTGGGTACACTTGTGATTGAAACTTGTCAAATGGAAGGAAAGCCAGTCATGGATTGTGCAAGCTTCTTTAATGGACAGGGTCGTAACTTGGTAGGAAATATTGTAGATTAGGGGGAAATCTATGGATCAAAAGAATGTTCGAAATTTTTGTATCATTGCACATATTGACCACGGAAAAAGTACGTTAGCCGATCGTATCTTGGAACTTACGGATACGGTGGAAAAGCGTGAAATGAAAGATCAAATTCTAGATTCAATGGATCTAGAAAGAGAGCGTGGTATCACAATCAAATTAAATGCTGTACAGCTTGTATATCATGCCAAAGATGGACAAGACTACTTGTTCCATCTTATTGATACACCAGGCCATGTCGACTTTACATATGAAGTGTCTCGCTCTTTAGCGGCATGTGATGGGACTATTTTAGTCGTGGATGCAGCTCAAGGCGTACAAGCACAGACTTTAGCCAATGTATATTTGGCATTAGAAAACGACTTGGAAATCTTGCCTGTATTAAATAAGGTGGATCTTCCAAGTGCCCAACCAGAAGTGGTGAAAAAAGAAATTGAAGATTTAATTGGATTGGATTGTAGTGAAGCGGTTGAAATCAGTGCTAAATCGGGATTGAATGTCGATAAAGTGCTAGAAGAAATCGTGCATAAATTACCAAGTCCAAAAGGGGATAAAGAAGCACCAACACAAGCTTTAGTTTTTGACTCTTTCTACGATTCCTATCGTGGAATCATTGCGTTTGTATCGGTAAAGAATGGAACAATCAAACCAAAAGATAAGATTCGCTTTATGGCAACTGGCGCTGAATATGAGGTCACAGAAGTGGGTGTTCGTACACCAAAAGAAGTTGTGGAAGACCAATTGAACTGTGGAGATGTAGGATGGGTCAGTGCAGCCATTAAAAACATTGAAGATGTTCGTGTCGGTGATACGATTACAGTTGCATCCAATCCTGCAAGTGAACCACTATCTGGATATCGTGAAATGCACCCGATGGTATATTGTGGTTTGTATCCTGTAGACAATGCGCGTTATGACGATTTAAAAGAAGCGTTGTCCAAATTAAAATTAAATGATGCGGCTCTACACTATGAACCGGAAACATCACAAGCTTTAGGGTTTGGATTTCGATGCGGATTCTTAGGCTTATTACATATGGACGTAGTTGAAGAGCGTTTAGAGCGTGAATACAATCTTAGTTTGATCGCAACAAGTCCTTCTGTAATTTATCATGTCTATAAAACAGATGGTACTATGGAAGAAATCGATAACCCATCGGCTTTACCAGAACCTCAAAAAGTGGATCATATTGAAGAACCTTATGTGAAGTGTGACATTATGGTGCCAAAAGAATTTGTGGGTCCGATGATGGATCTTTGTCAGAAAAAACGTGGTGAATATGTAGACCTTCAAGTTTTAGATGATATTCGTATGATGATGGTTTACCAAATGCCATTAAGTGAAATTATTTATGATTTCTTTGATAAGATGAAATCTTGTACAAAAGGATATGCTAGTTTTGACTATGAATTTAGCGGATACCGTACAAGTAGTCTAGTAAAGATGGATATTTTATTAAATGGACAGATCGTTGATGCCCTATCTACGATTGTGTTTAGAGATTTTGCGTACAACCGCGGTAATGCGATGGCCGTAAAATTAAAAGACTTGATTCCTAAGCAGCAATTTGAAATTCCTGTACAGGCAGCTATTGGTGGAAAGATCATTGCACGTACAAACATTAAGGCATTGCGTAAAAACGTATTGGCAAAATGTTATGGTGGCGATATCTCACGTAAAAAGAAATTGTTAGAGAAACAAAAAGAAGGAAAGAAACGTATGAAGATGGTTGGATCGGTAGAGATTCCTCAAGAAGCCTTCATGGCCGTTTTAAGTATGGATGACGACTAATGGTACCATCAGCCTATGTACATATTCCATTCTGTGATTCGATATGTGCGTATTGTGATTTTGTCCGGATTCAAAAAAATGAACAGTTCTTTTCGAGTTGGAAAGAAAAGTTAATACAAGAAATTCAAGAGTATAAGATTTCAAATCTTCATACTCTTTATTTTGGTGGGGGCACACCAAGTGTATTAAGTTTGGATGATTTTGCATCGATAAGAAATTGTTTTCCCAAAGATATTGATGAATTTACCGTAGAATGCAATCCCGAATCCTTAGATGAAGAAAAACTAGCATCTTATGTTTCTTTGGGAGTCAACCGTATTAGTTTGGGTGTACAAAGCTTTAATGATGATCTATTAAAAGTCTGTCGAAGAAGACATACATCCAATCAGGCTAAGAATGTGATTCGATGGATTCAAGAAAGTGGAATTCATAATTTCTCCATTGATTTAATTTTTGGACTTCCCAATCAAACAATGGAAGATGTGAAAATAGATATTTCCACATTTTTAAGTTTAGATATACCACACTTATCCATCTATTCTTTACAGATTGAAGAAAATTCAATTTTTGGAAAGACAGGTGTAGAGCCTTGTGATCCAGATCTTGAAGCGGATATGTTTGAATACATTACGAAAACACTTGAAGCAGCCGGATATATTCATTATGAGATTTCTAGCTTTTGTAAGCCAGGCTATTATTCCAAACACAATCTAGCCTATTGGCAAGATAAAGACTTCTATGGCTTTGGCTGTGGCGCAAGTGGAAGACTTGATGGCATTCGTTATGATAATACGACAAGTTTAAAGCAGTATTGTTTGAAGGGTCCTTGTTCTACATATATTCCTGAACCACTATCTGAACGAGGTATGGATGCGATCATGATGGCATTGCGTACAAAGTTTGGGTTGAATATAAGAGAATGGAATTTGAAATATCAGAATGATTTTAAAAATCATTATGCCACTGTATTAGATACGTATCGTGAGTATTTTTGTTTCGAAGGGGAATGTATCTATTTAAATGATGCTGGACTTGAAATATTAAATACGATTCTAGTTGATTTTATGATGATAGAATGATATCATTTAGTAGCTTTTGTACTGAGAGTCTGGAAACTTCCAACCTTTCGCTCGGTAGAAAAGGACTAATATACATGGAGGAAGAAAAAATGTTATTAAAATCTGAAAAACAAGCAATTATGCAAGAGTATGCAGTACACGAAGGTGACACAGGTTCTCCTGAAGTTCAAATCGCAGTATTGACTGAAGAAATCAACCGTTTAACTGAACACTTCAAAGAACACAAACACGATTACCACTCACAACGTGGATTGATGAAAAAAGTTGGTCGTCGTAAAAAATTGTTAGCTTACTTGAAAGGTAAAGATTTAGACCGTTACAAAGCATTGATCGCTAAATTAGGTTTAAGAAAGTAATCGAAAAGATTACTTTTTTTTTATGCATTTATTTGATAGAATATAAAAGTATGATTGAGGTGAAAAAATGGCGAAACAAGAGTTTCATTTAGATTTTTGTGGTCGGGGGATCACAGTAGAAACTGGTGAAATCGCAAAACAGGCTGATGGAGCCGTTATTATCCGTTATGGAGATACAGTGACTTTATCAACTGCTTGTGCATCAAACCAGGCAAAAGAAGGGATTGACTTTTTCCCTTTAACAGTAAGTTTTGAAGAAAAGTTATATTCTGTTGGAAAAATTCCAGGAGGATTTTTACGTCGTGAAGGAAGACCAAGCGAACATGCGACATTAACAGCTCGTATGATCGACCGTCCAATCCGTCCTTTATTTGCGGAAGGATTCCGTAATGAAGTACAGGTTGTCAACACGGTATTAAGTGTAGATCAAGATGCAAGTCCTGAAATGGCAGCTATGTTTGGTGCTTCATTGGCATTATGTATTTCAGATATTCCATTCAATGGACCAATCGCAGGTGTTAAAGTTGGACGTATCAATGGAGAATTGGTTGCCAACCCTACAGTGGCTCAAATGGAAGAAAGTGATATCGATTTAACTGTTGCGGGTACTGCAAAAGCTTTAAACATGGTTGAAGCTGGAGCTAAAGAAGTTAGCGAAGAAGATATGCTTGCGGCATTGATGTTTGGACATGAACAAATCAAAAAATTATGTGCATTCCAAGAAGAAATCGTAGCCGCTTGTGGTAAAGAAAAACGTGAAATCGAATTGTATGCCGTAGATGAAACAATCGATCGTGAAGTTCGTGCAAACTTCGAAGCACAAATTCGTGCAGCTGTATCGATTAAAGAAAAATTAGAGCGTTACGGAAAAATTGATGATTTAACAGATGAAGCAGCTGAAATGATCGCAAACAAAGAATATGAATCTGAAAAAGATCAAAACAATGCGGTGAAACAAGCTCGTGAAATCTGTCGTGGTATTGAAGCAGATGAAGTACGTCGTTTGATCATTGAAGATAAAGTACGTCCAGATGGCCGTCAAATCGATGAAATCCGTCCATTGAACTCACAAGTTGATTTACTTCCTCGTGTTCATGGTTCGGCTTTATTTACGCGTGGAGAAACACAGGTATTATCTACAACTACATTGGGTGCATTAAATGACAACCAGATCATTGATGACTTAACTGTTGTTGATTCAAAACGTTTCATGCACCATTATAATTTCCCACCATATTGCGTTGGTGAAACTGGACGTATGGGAAATCCAGGACGTCGTGAAATTGGTCATGGTGCCTTAGGCGAAAGAGCTTTAGCTCAAGTATTACCAAGTGTAGATGAATTCCCATATACAATTCGTACAGTAGCGGATGTTATGGAAAGTAACGGATCTAGTTCTCAGGCAAGTATTTGTGCAGGAACAATGTCTTTAATGGCTGCTGGTGTTCCAATCAAAGCACCTGTTGCGGGTATTGCGATGGGATTGATCATGGATGATAATTCAGGTAAATATACTGTTTTAACAGATATCCAAGGTATGGAAGATCACTTTGGAGATATGGACTTTAAGGTTGCCGGAACGAAAAATGGTATCACAGCTTTACAGATGGATATCAAAGTAACAGGTATTACTAAAAATATCTTCGAAGAAGCATTGGCACAAGCTCACAAGGCACGTTTAGAAATCTTAGATAACATGTTGGCATGTATCCCGAGTCCAAGAGAACAATTGAGTCCATATGCACCTAAGATTGCGATGATGAACATAGATCCAGATAAGATTAAAGATGTAATCGGACCTGGTGGAAAAATGATCAACGAAATCATTGCGCAATGTGACAATGTAAAAATTGATATTGATGATGATGGAAAAGTAGTCATCTACCACAATGATTATGATACAATCGAAAAGGCGAAACAAATGATTAGTGACATCGTACGTGTTGCCAAAGTTGGAGATGTATTTGCAGCAAAAGTTGTTCGTCTAGAAAAATTTGGTGCATTCGTTAACTTGTTTGGTAATACAGATGGTTTATTACACATTTCTAAAATTTCTCACCACCGTGTAGATAAAGTAGAAGACGTGTTAAAACTTGGTGATATCATCGATGTTAAGGTTACAGAAATCGACAATAAGGGTCGTATCAATGTAAGCGCAAAAGCTTTACTTCCAAAACCTAAAACGGAAGAAGAAAAAACAGAAGCGTAAAAGTTAGGAACTCGTTAAAAACGAGTTCTTTTTTCTTGACTATGTGGTAAAATAGTTGGGTAGAGGTGAAAATTATGGATTTTAATACAGAAGTACTTAAATATAAAGACGATTTCTTAAAAGACTTAAACACACTTGTATCGTATGAAAGTGTTCGTGATGAATCAACGAAAGCTGAAAATGCTCCTTTTGGAAAAAACTGTCGTGACGTATTGGATGCCATGTTAGATATGGCCAAGCGCGATGGCTTTGAAACCAAAGACATTGATGGATATGCAGGCGTTGTTGAATATGGTCAAGGAGAAGAAACATTTGGCGTTTTAGGACACTTGGACATTGTGCCACTAGGAGAGGGATGGACAAAAGATCCTTTAAAAGTAACATTAGAAAATGGCTACATCTTTGGACGTGGTGTTATGGATGATAAAGGTCCTGCATTAGCTGGATACTATGCATTAAAGATGATTCGTGACTTAAACATTCCTTTGAAAAAAAGAGTCATGTTGATTACGGGATGCGATGAAGAATCTGGTATGGAATGTATGAACTACTATGTTGATCATGCTGAAGTTCCACAAATGGGATTTGTACCCGATGCCAATTTCCCAGTTATTTATGGTGAAAAAGGTGGCTTACATGTTGGCTTAGTAAGTAGTGATGCAACTGTCATCAAAAAACTTCATGCGGGAAGCCGTCCAAATATTGTGATTGGTAAAGCCGATGTCACAGTGGATGTCATGAGTTATCAACAAGAAGATTTATTTAAGTTCTATTGTGCTACGCAAGGTGTTAAGGGTTCCATCAAAAGAAGTGAAGATGGTGTAACTTTACATATTGATGGTGTATTTGCGCATGCAGCTATGCCATATAACGGTATAAATGCCGCTGTCTTATTGTTGAACTTTATTGGTGAAGCCTATGATGATCAACTTTCCAAAGATTTATATTTCTTATTAAAAGACTGGATGGGTAAACCAGTAGGTATTGAAAAAGATGGCTTATATATGTCTTTCTTGACAATGAATACAGGCATTGTCAATATGGAAAACAATGAAACAGACATCTTAATTGATATTCGTTATCCAAATGATACAAATGCCGATGAAATCATGGCAAAATTTGATGCAGCCTGTGCAAACTTGACTTCAAATATAAAAGCAGAAAATCGTGGAGATTCAAAACCATTATTCGTAGACCCAGATTCTCGTTTAGTGAAAGATTTAATGAGTGTCTATCAAAAATACACAGGCGATACTTTCTCTTGTCCAATCACAATTGGCGGTGGAACATATGCTCGTAAATTTGAAAATTTTGTATCGTATGGACCAGAACTTCCAAATGAAGTGATTGAAACCGATGCGTTTGTAGGAGGATGTCACCAACGTGATGAAGGTATTAAATTAGATAACTTATTGCAGGCTATCTGTATTTATGCCGATGCGATCGTGACATTGTGCAGCTAATATGAGAATGCGTAAAGTAAAGTGGGCAACGGATTATTTGCCTACTGCGAGTTGTTTAGTAAAAGAACCATCTAAACAAGCAGGAAACTGGAAAAAGCTATTGGATACAGATACTTTACATATCGAAATTGGGTGTGGTAAAGGAAACTATTCTTTAGATATGGCTAAGATGTATCCAGACACTGGATTTATTGCGATTGAAAAGAATGAGAGTGCTGCAGGTATTGCCGCTAAAAAATACGATGAGGATACAGAAAAGAAACGTTTGAAACTGATTCAAGATGATGCGAGTTCCATTGGAGAATGGTTTGGTCCGCGTGAAGTGGATGTGATCCACTTAAATTTCTCGGATCCATGGCCTAAAAAGCGTTATGCGAAAAGACGTTTATCCAGCGCTACTTTTTTAGATCAATACAAGCGTATTTTATCTTTCAATGGTGAAATCCAAATGAAGACCGATAACAGTGCTTTATTTGAATATAGCTTGATTGAATTTCAAAATGCCGGTTTTAAGATAGTTGAAATCAGTGTCGATTATCGTCGTGAAAAACATGATGAAGATGCAATTACAGAATATGAACAAAAATTCATTTCTTTGGGTCAGCCAATTTATCGTTGTGTTTGGAGGTATGCACATGACTGAGCTTCATAATAAAGACGAATTTTTAAACGCATTAACAAATTCAGGCATTCAAGTGATGATGTTTACAGCATTTTGGTGTCCAGACTGTATGTACATCAAACCTTTCTTGCCTGAAATTGAAGAAGAATTTAGTGATTTACAGTTCTATTCTTTAAATCGTGATCATTGTATGGATATTGCGATTGAATATGAAGTGATGGGGATTCCTAGCTTTATATGTTTCAAGGATGGAAAAGAAATATCAAGATTTGTTTCTACACTTCGCAAGACAAAAGAAGAAATAGAAGCATTTCTGAATCAGACAATAGAAAGTGAGAAGGAAATATGTTAAAGGATTTAATGCATGCGATCTTCAATGAAGATGTTGAAGAAGACGATGAAGAAGAAGTCGTAGAAGAACCTGCGAAACAAGAAGAAGGAACACCTGAACCTGTTGATGCACAACCACAAGTTCTAGAAGATGAAGAAGTTGTAAAGCCAGAACCAATTTTAAAGGAAGCAGCAAGCTCTATTGAAACGGATCCTGAAAACTTTATGAATTCTCCTATTTTTGAAAAGGCGATTATTCAACCTAAACCTAAGAAGACAACAATTTTCCAAGGTTTAGATATCGATTCGATTGCACAAGAAGAGGCAAAACCGAAACAAAAAGTGTATAAATACGATCGTCATAAATCGGTAAAAGTACGTCGTGTTGCCGAAGATTTAGATTATCAGCCAGTCCTTTCTCCAATCTTTGGAAATGTGGAAGATTCTAAAAAAGAATTTGATAAAGTGCATGATGCGATTACGTTAAACAAACCAGAAGACGAAGATTTCTCAAAAATCTTATCTCCCATGTATGGAACATACTTACCAAGTATGCAGCCTGCGGATTCCATTCCTGAATACAAGGTTGAAGAATCAAAGAAAAATATGAAGCTTTCTGAAATGTTAGAGAAGCCAAAAAAGGAAACAAACAAACAAGAATCGTTATTTGACAAAGAAGGTGAATAAAATGGCTTATCATTTTATTGGTATTAAAGGAACAGGTATGGCTGCCTTGGCATGTATCTTACATGATGAACATAAAGAAGTCACAGGTAGTGATATCGATAAATATATCTTTACAGAAGATGGATTAAGAGCGCGCCATATTCCAATCTATTCGTTCAGTCCCGATAACATTAAGGATAATGACACAGTGATCATTGGTTTATCTTTTGATCAAACGCATCCGGAAGTAAAAGCGGCGATGGACAATCCAACTGTAAAAACATATTATTATAATGAATACTTAGGTATTTTATTAGAGTCATACAGTTCTATCTGTGTTGCGGGAACGCATGGTAAGTCCACAACAACAGGCATTTTAGGCCAAGTTCTTTCTTTACAAGATGAATGTGCATACTTAATTGGAGATGGACATGGCTATATGCCAGAACATGCCAACCATTTTGTGCTAGAATCTTGTGAATTTCAAAGACATTTCTTGGCATATCATCCAGATTATGCGATCATCACCAATATTGAATTGGATCACATTGACTATTATAAAGATATGGATGATTATGTATCGGCATTCCAAAGTTTTGCCAACCAAGTCAAAAAAGGCATTGTCATCTTTGGAGATGATGAACACCTTAAAAATCTACACTACAATGTGCCGGTAACTACATATGGTTTAAAGGATGGCAATGATTATCAAGCCATCAATATTGAACAAGGTCCATTTGGTATGCATTTTGATTGTAAGCATAATGGTGAAATTCTAGCTCACGTTGAATTAAATGAAGTGGGAGATGCCTTTATGCAAGATGCCTTAGGATGTTTTGCACTAGCCCATATGTTCGGTATGCCTGCAGATATCATTGTACAAGGCTTACAAGACTATAAAGGAATTGCTCGTCGATTTGTGATTGATGAAGTCAAGGATAGTGTATTAGTCGATGACTATGCACACCATCCAACAGCGATTCGTCTAATGATAGATGCAGTTCGTAAAAAATATCCAGAAAAGAAAATCGTAGCGTTATATAAACCAGATCGTTATTCACGTCTACAATATTTTTTGGATGACTTTGCCAAGAGTTTAAATACGGCGGATCAAGTATGTTTACTGGATTTCCCTAAAAATGCCGTAAGAGAAGATGAAACAATCACAGTCACAATTCAAGATTTGATGGATCGTTGTCCTAATGCGATTTTATTAGATGTAGATGATGCTTCAGCTGAAAAGTTAAAAACATTAGCTCCAGCAGCCTTTGTCTTCATGTCTAGTAAGGACATCTATCTATTAAGAGATAAATTAGAAAAAATCTTATAAGAGTATTTAAGGATACTTGTAGATTGTTGAAAAAGCCTATACCTTTTTATAAGGGAATAGGCTTTTTGTTCGGTTTAGACAGAAGAAGTGAAATCATATCCTATGGAAAAACATTGACCTAAGACGAATTTAAAAACTAGGAAGGGTGGGTGATTTATTTATGAAAAAACCAAAGGTGGCTTTTATCTGTGTACATAATACGTGTCGTAGTTAAATTGCGGAAGCATTGTCAAAATACCTTTCTTCAAATGTATTTGAAAGCTATTCCGCTGGAACATAAACAAAACCACAAAAATACCGCGAGTAGATATTGTGATCACAATGGGATGTAATGTAAATTGTCCTGCGATTCCATGTGAATATAGAGAAGATTGGGGATTGAGTGATCCTACTGGAAAAAAAGATGTGGAGTTTTCAAAAGGCATTCACTTCATTCATACGAAAATACTTGAATTAACAGAGACAATAAAAAAGGATGAGCTGATTTCAAAGAAAATATGAAAAAACAACATGGTTATACATTGATTTAAGCATATCCTTTTTTGAAGAGCTGGGTGGGTGTTCAATGAAAGCTTGCATTTACCATGAAAATGTTCATCATTTCCCGTATTATGCGTTTAGATTCTGTTTTATGGAAGTGTTCGAATAATTCGACACTTCCTTTATTATTTGTAGCGTTTTCACGCTTGTGAAAAAAAGTTTCAAAATAAATAGATAAGTTAGAGAGTTCATGTTATAATTTTTCTGAGGTGGTATTGTGAGTTTAGATATCTTTATGAGTACATTAGCTCGTGCATTTTCATATGTGTTACCCATCGTTGGTGTCATCGCATTAATTTATATGATTCTCTTTTTGAAGCAATTGATTGAAACTTTAAAACAAGTCTCAAAAACATTGGATACGGCCAATGATCAATTGAAAAAACTAGATGCGCCATTAAAAACGGCAGAAAATATTTCGAATACGGTGGATGAGGTAAATCAAACCGCAAAAGAAACATTTATGAATGTGGTTGGTGCGTTAAGTGAAAATGTACAAAATGCCAAAGACTGGTTTCAAAGTAAAAAAAATGGAAAAGAAAGCATAGAAACAAAGGAGGATGAATGACATGGATGAAAAACAATTAATTGATGATTTAGAAAAAGAATCGATGCTAGAGCTTGAAGTAATGCATGAATCCGAAAATACAGATAATGAAAGAATTATTGAGGATGCCAAGAGCAAAATCGAAAAATTATTCGATGATGTGCGTGACTTATTAAAGGATGCTTCGGATCCTGAAAAGGTTAAGGAAGCATTATCGCAGGCAAAAGAAGATGCGAAAGATATTCTTTCTTCGACAAAGGATAAAGTGGTTGAAGTAAGTGAAAGTGAACAATTTAAACAGACAATGTCAGCTGGAAAAGAATTCTTACAGGGTACAGCTGGATTGGTTGTTGAGGGCTTTAAATTTGGAAAAGAAACATTAAGAAAAAATGATTCTTTGCGCAAGGTAATTGATAAGGCGGATGAAAAAGTCGATGAAATTCGTACGAATGATTCTGTTATTCGTGCCGTTGATAAAGCAGAAGAAGTAACGGGTAAAGCTACCGAAGCATTGTTTAGTGGATTAAAGAAGATTTTTAATAAGGGGGACGAATAGGAATGAAACGAATTACCATTTATGATGTTGCCAAAGAAGCCGATGTCTCATTGGCAACTGTATCACGTGTTATTAATGATAGTAATGTAGTGCGTGAAGATACACGTATGCGTGTTCAACAAGCTATTGAAAAATTGGGTTATAAACCAAATGCCATTGCGCAAGGTTTGGCATTGTCTAAAACTACGACAATTTCAATCGTAATGAGCGAAAAATTGTTTGCGTACAACGCAAAAATCTTGAATGGTTTGATGGATGTCGCAAAAATCTATAACTACAACATCATGTTCCATACAACAAGTAAGGGAATTTCAAAAATGCAGGATGTGATTGAATCTATTATTAAATCACGTGTCGATGGTGTAATCTTGTTTAATGACAACTTCTCCGAAGATGAAATGGAAGTTTTACATGAATACCAAATTCCAATGGTTGTAGTTGGAAGTAAATTAAAAGGGCAAAAGATTGGTAACGTTGGAAATGTATATATCAACTTCGAACGTATGGCTTATGAATTTGTGAATGAATGCTTCGAAAAGGGCATTGATGATATTTCTATGGTAGAAGATAAATTGAATCTTTCTATGATGGAACAATTAAAAGCGGGTGTAGATCGTGCTTATGCAGAAAAAGGATTGGTATTTGATAAGTATGTTACATACGATGATAGCTATAAATCAAGCTACACATTCTTATCCGATTACTACAAAGACCACAAACCAAGTCGTATGGTCATCACATTCCGTGATTCTCAAGCCATCGCTTTAATGAACGCATGTAAAGAAAGCGGATATTCAATTCCAGATGATACAGAACTTGTATGTATCTTGAACTCAAAATATTTGACAATGATGCGTCCAACCATTTCAACTTACAACATTCCTGAATACGATTTAGGAGCTGTTGCGATGCGTTTACTAACTAAGATGTTAGTGGAAGATGAGTCTGTTAAACTGAACAAAGATATTGAAATTTCATTCTCAAAATTATTTAGAGAAACTACAAAGTAAGAGTTCGTTTTGAACTCTTTTTTATATATTAAGATTTTGGTTTCGGGACAGGACCAGAAGTTTATGCTAACTTACTGGATGATAGGTACATAGATCATGGAAGTAATTCTGAAGTATTTATAAAAAGCATACAATAAAAAATACATTAAGAAAGACTGAATGAATCGGGATACCGAATGATTCAGAAAGATGGAGTGGATGTTGAAATGTTGCTGGACGACGTTAAACGAAGCGGGCACATTATTTATTCGTGTGACTTTTTCGAAAAAAAAGTTTTTTTTCTTGGTTTAGTGTATAATCAAGGCATGGAAATAATTTTTACAAATAACGCAAAAGATAGAAGTGTCTATCGATACAAAAAAGATTTTGAAATGATATTAGAACGTGCATGCAAGGTGTTAGACAGAAAGGGAGACTGGAGTTTATCGGTAATTTATGTAACACCTGAACAGATTCACGAAATTAATCGTGACTATCGTAATGTTGACCGTCCTACAGATGTCATTAGTTTTGCGATTCAAGATGATATGAGTGATATGTGGATTGAAGAAGATCAATATGAACTTGGTGATATTTTTATCAATGTACAAGCCATTCGTGATCAAGCTAAGGCCTATGGTCATTCGATTCGTCGTGAAGCATGTTTCTTATTCTGCCATGGATTACTTCATTTAATGGGATACGATCACATGAAGGAAGAGGACGAAAAGGTAATGTTTGCCTTACAGGATGAGATCTTAGATGAATTGGTTCAAAGGTAGATTTAAATATGCCTTTCAAGGCCTATTTTACGCTTTCACTTGTGATCGCAGTATTCGTCTTCAAGGCATCTTTGGATTGATTGTGATATTGTGCGGCATTCTCTTTCATTGTTCACTAAATGAGTGGATGATGTTGATTTTCGCCATTGGCTTAGTATGGTTTAGTGAAATCATCAATTCGTGTATTGAAAGATGCGTGGATTATATTTCTCTTGAACATACCCAACAAGCCAAACATATTAAGGATATGGCCGCAGGAGCTGTCTTTATTATCAGCGTGCTTGCCGCATGTATTGGGCTTTATGTATTTTTGCCCAAACTATTTTAAAAACGGAGGTAAAATGAGTAATTATAAATCAGGATTTATTGCGATTGTAGGAAGACCCAATGCAGGAAAATCAACATTGTTGAATGCATTGTTGAAAGAAAAAATCGCAATCATGTCGGACAAACCGAATACGACAAGAAACAATATTTCGGGTATTTTGACAAATGAAGATTGTCAATATGTGTTTGTAGATACGCCGGGTATTCATAAGCCGCAACAACAACTTGGACGCGTCTTAAATAAGAATGCCTATTCGGCAATGGAAGATTGTGACGTGATTGGATGGATCGTAGATGGCTCTCAAGCTTTTGGAACAGGAGATTCATTCATTTTAAAGCGTATTGAAACATTACATAAACCGGTTGTATTGATCATGAATAAGATTGACAAGCTTGGTAAGGAACAATTATTGAAGCGTTTGATGTATTGGCAAAAACAATATGATTTCAATGATATTGTTCCAATCAGTGCTTTGGATAAAGACAATCTTGAAGAGTTGTTGAAGGTGTTCAAAGGGTATTTGCCAGAAGGCGAGCCGATGTTTCCTGAAGAAATGAAGTCGGATCATGACATCAACTTTAGAATGTGTGAAATTGTTCGTGAAAAGATCTTATTTAAAACACATGAGGAAATCCCTCATAGTGTAGCGGTTATTTTAGAGCGTAAAGAAAAACGTGGTAACCGCATGTATCTTCAAATGATGGTGGTAGTCGATCGTGAATCACAGAAGGGAATCTTGATTGGTAAACAAGCGAGCATGATTCGTTCGATTCGTCTAGATGCGCAAAAGGAATTAAAAGATATGCTTGGATGCAGTGTGGATTTGGAACTCTTTGTGCGTGTCGAAAAGAATTGGCGTAATCACGAAAACAAGATCAAAGAATTTGGTTTAGACGAATTAGAACAAATCGATGAAGACTAAGATTCAGGCACTTGTATTAAGTGTTGGTGAATACAAAGATAAGGATGGCCTAGTCAAAGTTTTGACTACAGATTCCATTTTAACTTTATACGCAAGAGGACTGTTCAAACCCAATTCTAAGAATTTGCGGCTTGTACAGCCCTTTTCTTATAATGAATTCATGATCGAAGATAAGACAAAAATGCCCTTATTACTACAAGGACAAACCATTCATTATTACTATCACATTCAAGAAGATCTGTTTAAATCGAGTTGTTGTTTCGTATTGCACGACTTGATTTCTAAAACTAAAAAAGAAGAGAATTTATTCAATGTAGTATTGGATTGCTGGAACGCAGCCGACAAAGGCTTAGATGATTTTTATTTCTGGGCCTGCATCATTCTAAAATATTGTATTGAACAAGAAGGAATCCAACCTTTTATCCAAGGGTGTGTACATTGTGAAAGCACAAGAGTAGAAACTCTTTCTGTAAAAGATGGTGGATTCTTATGTGAAAAGTGCAATCACAATCAATATCCAAAATGGAGTATAGAACAATTAAAGAAATATCGCGCTCTATTTAAGTGTAAAGAAGAAAACTTAGAGTATGTTAAAGATCATTTCAATTTCAATCTTGATGACTTAATCTATCTAGCCAAATGGATGGAGTATCATACTCATAAGAATTATCCAAGTATTCGTTTTTTAGAAAGTATTCGAGGTTTAAAGTAATGTTTCATGAATTAGCACTTCAAATCGCAAAAAAGGCACATTCTAAACAAGTGGATAAAGCAGGGAAAGATTATATTCTTCATCCGATGAAAGTGGCTTCTTATATGGATACGGATACAGAAAAGGCAGTTGCGTATTTACATGATGTATTAGAAGATACAGAATAGTGATAGGTAAGAGTTTGATATTATCTCCCCCTTTTCCCCCACTCTAAACCGTGCATGAACCTTTCAGCTCACACGGCTTGCCATCAAGAATGGATAAATTAGCAGTTTAACAGCTCTCAACAAAAGTAAGGCTTCTGAGTTTCAACAGCTTTTCAGTCCGTTTCAAGTCAAGATTTAACTTCTCCATTTCTGCAATAAAAGTATCTGGATTTTTGATATACAACAGTTTCTGGATATTCCTACAAACAAGTAGGAGATTGCTGTATTTATCAGTGCCTCCTTGCTCTTTTGGAGTTTTTCTGATACATACCACATCATCCGCATCCATCTGGTTTCCTGTGACCGCACACTTTCCTTTTTGTGCTGAGTACAGCGACAGTCTGTTATCATTAAATTCAATGGATTCTCCTTCAATAGGATTTCTCATCAAATCGTGCAAAACTGCCATATCAATTCCTTCTAACTTTTTGTGTACTAATTCTCTGCCATTCTTCGTGTATGAGTTTGCCCCATACGCTTTTTGAATTGGGTGAGAATGCCGTACATATCCTATCGGGGCAAGTGCGAGGTCATTTACATATCTCATTTGGTCACTTTTCCCATATTTATCACGGATAACATTGGTGATATGAATCGGTTTTTTGTTTTTCCTGACTTCTTTAGCGGTTTTTATTCGCTGTCTTAACCTTGCTTTAAGGCTCTTTTGGACAGAAAAGGCGATTGGTCTGAAATCTGCACTGACCTTGGTAGCCATACTATAATAAGCATGAACTCCCAACACAAACGAGTTGTACCTACTTACTTCGGTATAAATGCAATGCGCCTTATTGGGCGGATACTCGATTGCATAAATCAGTTTTTTCAATTCCTTTCTTATCTTTTCTATTGATTTTTCTCTGACATGGCTTTGTACTACATATCGTGGTTCTCCTATATTCGCTTTATTCTTGCGTTTACCACGGGGAATCACCTTCATTTTAAAACCAAGGAACTCCGAATATTTTTCTTTAAGATTAACAATCTTTGATTTCTCTGGGCTAATATCTAGCCCAAGTCGGTCTTTCAACCAACCTTTTGTTGCATGGAACAGTTTTACTGCATTTTGATAATCGTTCGTGAAAATTTTAAAATCATCGGCATATCTGACACAAGTTATCTCTTTTAAACCGCTTCTTCGCAATGAAGCAAATTTATTTCCCCTTGCTGGACTGCCGTTGGGATTTCGTCGGTCATTGAATGGATATTGTGTAGGAAATTCCTCCCATTGACTGGCAAGCCACCAGTCCAGTTCATTCAATACCACGTTTGACAGTAATGGGGAAATAATTCCTCCTTGTGGTGTTCCTTTCTCTGGAAAGCCAATCCCCGCAACTTCCGCTTTTAACATCGTTGAGATAATAGAGATTAATTTCTTATCCCTGATTCCTAGAGTCCAGAGTTGCTTTAACAACTTTCCGTGATTCACGTTATCAAAGAATCCTTTGATGTCTATATCTACAACATAATGCAAATGACTCATCTGCATATTTTTATAAGTTTGTGCGATAGCATTTCCTGTACTTCGGTTTGGTCTAAAGCCATAACTGTGTTCATGAAATTTCGCTTCACAAATAGGCTCTAATACCTGTAACACGCACTGTTGCACCAGCCTGTCCATTATTGTCGGAATACCTAGCGGGCGAACTTTTCCATTGCCTTTTGGTATTTCCACTCTACGGACACTCTGCGGTCTGTACCATCTGAATTTTTCCTGTATCTTGCCTATTAACTGCTCGTCAGACAACTTTTCAATATCATTGATTGTCTTTTTATCTGTTCCTGGTGTATGACTTCCATGGTTTTTCTTCAAATTTCTATACGCCATACGGATATTTTCTGGCATGGTGATTACTTCTATGAGATTGCAAAATTCTTTTCCATCCTTGCTATCCCTGTATAACCTGTCCTGAATATCCTGAAAATCATAGTATTCTGCATGTCTTAGCTTTGCTTTCTTCAAAGCCCGTTTTTCTGTTGTCATAGTCGGCTCACTCCTTTCGGATTCGCCTTTCTTAGTCCTACTCGAACCTATAATGTCTGTTAATAATGCTCCTTTCGTTTTATTCATCACATTCTTGACTACAGCCCGTCCCTCCACCGCTTACTTTTTTCACGGTTTCTAAATCCTGTTATCGCTAACGGACACGGTACCATGGCTGCTCTTTCCTCCCAGATTAAGAAAAGTTATACCACACCCCTCGAATAGTGACATGGTTTTCCTTTTCATGCTTCACAGCGTGCAATCGCTCCACATCTAGGACTTTCTACGTTCCGATATTCTTATCTTTGCATAATTCTTTTAGGCTGCCCTTTTTGCCAGTGTGCTTGGCGATGCCTGTAACACCGCAAGGTCTTTCATTGCGACCGCCTTACTCGACCTCACACACACCACTTTCGTGGCAACGGCATTTCTACCGTTCTTTCTTCTTGACACTTTCATTCGGGTTTTTGTCAGTGGTAGTCAGCCACATTCTTGCCATGAGAATTTTATAGACCCCCGACCTATAGACCGCACCATCCACCTCTGGACAGCTTTCCACAACAGCATATTGCTTGTTTGGGCGGTTCTCAGCCGACTTCAACGTGCTGTGTCAGCTCAGGATATTGCACTCCTTTGCCTCCAACGTAGTATTAGGTGAGCGTTTCTGGGCGTTACTCCTTCATTCCACTCTTCAGAATATCAGTTAGAGAAAACTCTGTTTTCTCCGCTACTTTTACCTCCTCACAGGGCATAAGCCCCATTTATAGTTTATTTGTAGCAACGTATCGCTACACGGTCACAGAAGATCAACTGGGTAGCCTGTGTATCTTTTCCGTCCTCCCATACCTGGAAAGCATTCTCTACGCAGGCATTTACCTTACTTTCCCCTGCATCTGGCAGCATATCATTTAAAAGCCTCTGGTCTAATGCACATTTTCTTCCATCGTTAGTAATCTTGAGCATGTTATCTACCCTTGGATCTACCGCACCGCCACGAACCTGTTCTGCACGTTCCGAAAAGGCTTCCACCATTTCTTTCTGTTCCTCACTCGGCTTTAACACTTCGTTGATATATTCTGCTTCCGGTACAGGAAGATTCAACATGTCCGCAGTCTGAATATCTGCTGTTTCCTTAAATATAGAGATCAGTTCCGGAAGATTAAAGAAACGGGCAAATCGTGTTTTTGCACGATAGCCCGTCCCTTCCGGTGACAATTCAATTGCCGTAACTGTTTCTCCAAAAGTTGCTGCCCACGAATCAAAATGTCCCATTCCCATATTCATTAAAGTATCATACTGGAGGTATCTCATAATGGTGTATAATTCGGTCATACTGTTTGATACGGGTGTTCCCGTTGCAAACGTGATTCCTTTTCCCCCGGTAATCTCATCCATGTACCTGCATTTCATAAACATATCTGAGCTTTTCTGTGCATCAGTCTGTGAAATGCCTGCCACATTCCGCATTTTTGTGTATAAAAAAAGATTTTTGTAATAATGTGACTCGTCTACAAACAGCCTGTCCACACCTAATTGCTCAAAAGTCACTACATCATCCTTTCGTGTCTGGTCATTCAGTTTTTCCAGTTTTGCTTTCAGGGTTTTCTTCGTTTTTTCCATCTGCTTAACCGTATACTGCTGTCCCGCTTCCTCTTTTGCCACTTCAATGGAATAGGTAATGTCTGCGATCTGGTCTTCCAATAATGCAATCTGTCTTTCTCTGGAAAGAGGGATTTTCTCAAACTGGCTGTGCCCAATAATGACCGCATCATAATCCCCAGTTGCGATTCTGGAACAGAACCGTTTTCTGTTTGCCGGTTCAAAGTCTTTCTTCGTTGCCACCAGAATATTTGCTCCCGGATATAAGCGTAAGAAATCGCTTCCCCACTGTTCCAGCAAATGGTTAGGAACCACATAAAGGCTCTTTTGTGCCAGTCCCAGACGTTTGCTCTCCATACCGGCTGCGATCATCTGGAATGTCTTGCCCGCACCTACGCAATGTGCAAGCAGGGTATTATTTCCATAAAGGATATGTGCCACCGCATTTTTCTGATGCTCCATCAGCTTAATTTCCGGATTCATTCCGACGAACTGGATATGGCTTCCATCATACTCCCTTGGTCTGACACTGTTAAACCGTTCATTATAAATTTTACAGAGCGTTTCCCGTCGGCTCATATCCTTAAAGATCCACTCTTTAAATTCCTCCCGGATCAGTTCCTGCTTCTGTTGTGCCAGGGTGGTTTCTTTCCTGTTCAGTACCCGGTGTTCTCCATCGGCATCATGTATTGTGTCATAAATTTTTGTGTCACGCAGATTCAGTGCGTCCTCCAACAGTCTGTAAGCATTTGCCCTCTGTGTTCCGTAAGTTGCGGTAGAAAGCGGGTTATTGCTGCTGTCCACATTCTTTCCTTTTACGTTCCACTGTCCTGTTACTTCCGCATACTGTACTTTGATACGCTCATAATTGATATGCTGTCGTGGCGTATGGAATGTTTCTGCCATAAACTCTGTAATATATTCTGGAGAAATCCATGTTGCACCAAGCCTTGCTTCAATCTCGGAAGCATCCAGATCTTTTGGCTGTACCCGTTCCAGTGCCTGCACATTGACCATATATTCCGGATGGTTTTCTGCAAAATTCCTTGCAATGTTCAGCTTCTCCCTGACATTCCCGGAAAGATACTCGTCGGATGGCTCCCATTTATCCGTAAGCGGATTCTTGAAGATAACGCCTGTAAGCTCCTCTGTGACCTCTTCTTCTGTTTTCCCGGTAAGCTGCATCATATAAGGAATATCCACTTTTGCCTTTTCCCCGATAGACACCGCCAGTGCCTCACTTGCAGTGTCCACCGACGTTACCGGCTCTGCCCTGCGGATTGTCCTCTTTGTGAATATGTCTGCTTTCCGCTTCAACTCGCCCTTTTCGTCCAGAAATTCAAGGGAAGTCAAAAGGCAATAGCTGCTGTCCATGCTGAACGCTCTTTTATTTGCATTGCTGCTGAGTAGTCCATACTTTGCAGTAAAACTGTCATAAACCCGGTTCAATTCAGCCTGTAAGCTGGCAACCTCTTCATCACTGCATTCTTCCAACTGACGTTCCAGAAGTCTGTTTGTTGCATCCCGGATAGCAACCATGCCTCTGACACGCTCGCCTGTCACAACGGGAAGTTCCATCTTATTCATAACAGAATTTTCCCTGTAATAAATGTCCTCTCCGACAAGTGCAAAGCTGAAGTTCTTAATGCCCGGATCTGCCGGTATGGATACTACCTGTTCTTCCAGTTCTGTATCTGAAATCTCCTGCTCTGTGATGGTTCCCTGAATATGCTGTACCGCTTCTTTTAACTGTTCTGCCAGATCTGCTCCCTCTTTTGCCTTTACCGTCACTTCCTGTTTTCCGTACTGGGTACTTTCTGTTGTGAAATCCCCAAGCACCATTTCCGGATGGTCTGCAAAATAGGAATTGACTGTATAGCCTTCTGGTGTAGTTTTTAACTGTACCCAGTCTGGCTCTGTGATCGCAGCCCTGTCCCTTTTCTGGAAAAACAGAATATCCGCAACCACACTGGTATTGGCATTTCTCTGGAAAGCATTGTTCGGTAAGCGGATTGCCCCAAGCAGATCTGCCCGGTTTGCAAAATACTGTCGGACTTCTGGATTCTGCTTATCCATCGTACCGCTTGATGTGACAACTGCCACCACTCCGCCCGGACGCACCATATCTAAGGATTTTGCAATAAAATAATCATGGATCATAAAATGGTATCTGTCATATTTGCGGTCACTGACCTGATATGCCCCAAACGGTACATTTCCGATTACACAGTCAAAAAAGCTGTCCGGATAACTGGTTTCCTCAAATCCCTGTACCGCAATCCTGTTCTTCTGGTAAAGCTGCTTTGCAATCTGCCCGGAAACCGGATCAAGCTCCACACCATACATATTTGCAGCACTCATGCTTTCCGGTAAAAGTCCCATAAAGTTTCCTACTCCGCAGGACGGTTCCAGGATATTTCCCTGTTTCAGTCCCATGTTTCCAAGTGCTTCATACATTGCTTTGATGACTGTCGGAGAAGTATAAAAAGCATTCAGCGTTGATGCCCTTGCAGCACTGTATTCTTCTGGCGTGAGGATTCCTTTTAACTGCGTGTATTCCTCTGCCCAGGCACTGTTTCTTTCCTCAAAAGCCTGTGGAATACCGCCCCATCCAACATATCTTGATAGCACTTCCTGTTCTTCCGGTGTTGCCAATCTCTGATCCTGTTCCAGTTCTTTCAGCAGCCGGATAGCTTCCATATTTGCTTTAAACTTTGCTTTCGGACCGCCAGCACCAAGGTCATCATCTGTAATATGGAAATTATGAGGTTCCTGTTCCTGCACCTGTTCATTTTGCAGATATGGTAAAAATTCCCCCTCATAGCCAAACAGTTCGTTCTCTCCTGGAATATAATTTCGTCCAGTTTCCATACATCGGAAAATATCAGCTTTTGATGAACCACTTGCCTCGTAGAATCCTGCGTAGGAATATAAAATATCATCTTCTCGCTCGTAGGTAGTCAAGTGCAATTCTGTATTTCCCCTCGTCTGGTTTACCAGTTCTTTCCCTTCCAGACCTTGTGGAAGAACCCCCACTGCTTTAAAATGATACCCTTGATATTCAAATACATTCTCGTCCCATTCTTCCTGCACAATTACGGATTCCGACTCAGATTCTGATTCTGGTTCTCCTTTTTGTACCTCCTCCACTTCTGCAGCCGATTCTTCCACTTCTGGTTCTTCTGCATTTTCTTCTGGTTCGGAAGCACTCACAATATCAAATAAAGACATCTGGTATTCATTTAAGCCATCTGCCTGATCTGGTACTTTCTGCTCTAGAAAAATCGTGTAACTTCCCTCCACATACTGATGTACTTCCGTCAAAAGCTGTAATTTCTGTTCATAGGTATATCCCACTGCTTCAAAATCCAATGGCAGCATTGCTAGGGCATCATCCATAGCCTGTAACAGTTTCTGCGTCTGCTCCGAATCATTCAGCATAACAGGAAGTTCTTTTCTTGCTTCTTCATTAAAGAAATCCTGTTTAAACGGACGCTCGATTTCTTCCGGAAGTCTTGCATAAAAGCTGATCACTTTCCCTGCAATCATTTCCCTCTCATAGCCTGGCATACGGGAATAATCTGCAGAATGTAAGAACTGCTGGTTATCAATCAGATATCCGATTCTTTTTGCCACTTTTGCCCAGGGAAGCAGTACCGAAGTATCTGGATTTCCATAGTCCCCTCTCTCCAGCTTCAAACCTTTCCCGTCATAATCTGCATGTGAATCATCTGCCCCACATAAGGCATGGCTGCAGCCACCTGTTCCATATCTTTCCTTGATAAAATCTGTTCTTGCTTTATCATCTTCATTCAGGAGATAAAAAGAATAGGTAGAAAGCCTTCCATCCGAATATGGACCTCCACCGGCAAGAAAAGCGTCTATTTCATCCTGAGTAATAAATACCTTATGTTCCTGCCATGCGAATTCATCTCTTGCACTGTATGGAATTACTTCTGCAGCAAATTTCTGAAACTGACCGGATATTCTGATTGGATTATAGGTGCAGAACCGCATAATGCTTTTATCTTCCTCATAAGCCATTGCAAGTCCTTCCAGACGCTCATTCAGATCTGTCAACCACTGCGGATCTGTCAGTTTCTCTTCCAGATAATCTGTTATTTCCGGATAAATGCTGTGAAGATGTGGCAAATCTTCTTCAGCAAAGACAAGTTCTGCTACACCCTCTGCCATATCTGCCTTCATATAGGCAAGTGCCTGTGCATGTTCCTTTACTGCATTTTCCCTTGCAATATCAAGTACGGACTGCGGTGCATATTCCCCTTGTTTCAAGAGCTGATGGATACGGCCACTCACATCCTCCCAGGATAAAAACGCCTTATCCAGAATCTGATCGGTAACTGTATGCCCTACTGCAATCTGCAATCCTGTTTCATCAAACCAGACTGAGTATTCCATTCCATTGATCTCAAAACCTTTTCCACCAGTCCCATACTCTCGTTTCACAAACTCCGTATATTCTTCCGGTGTCTGCTCACTCATAAAATTATAGATAATACGAAGCTGGCTCTTGCTTCGGTTTCCTCCGGTTCTTAAAACCTCATCGACTACTTCACTTGGAATCGCAATCTCCCCGGCATAGAGGGCTGCTATTCTGTTTTCAATTTCCCTTTTCTGTTCATTTACAGACGGAAATTCGGGCAAAAATAAAGCAGAGGCAATTTCTTCCTCTGCTTTACTCAACTGATCTTCACTTGTGTCTTCAATTAGCTGTATACCAATTCCGTCAAGATGCTCTCTTCCGCTGTTGCCGTCAGACTGTTCATATGTGCTGTCCACGCCATCGGATTCTCCTCTTTCGACGGTGCCGGATTCTTCTCCAACAGTTTCTCCATCTGTACTTCCAATCTCTTCTGTGCTGTTTTCTCGATCTCTTCCAGATGGCTGTTCAGTTTCCCGGTCAGTAACAGGCTCTGATACAGGCTGTTCTTGTGTTCTTTCAGAAATGTCCTCCGCAGCATTCCGTATTTCCCGATCTGTACCTCTGTCTCCTGGATTGTCAGGTTCGGAAACAGATAATCTCCTTTGCGATGATATGTCAGTTCCATACTCATTTCCTCCTTGATTTTCCTGTGAATATTCGTTTTCTATGATTCTGTTGTTGTTTTCTTCGCTTTCACGAATTAACGTGTTAAATTTATTATAATTCTTTTCTTCCGAATTTTCAATACCCTTTTTCATTTCTTCTAATGAAATACGGTGTACAAATCTTCCAATATCCACTAGCACAGACTCACTGGCCATGCTCGTTGCATTTCCAATAAATGTCAACACTGATAAACTGTTATAGTCTGTGATATGTACGAAGTCCATTTCTTCCTGCCGTTCCAGCGGATCAAGCCCACATCTGGAAGCCAGCGTATAATAAATACTGTCTGTCAACAGACTACGAAATTCACTGCGTATGGTATCTTCTTCCAGTTCCTCTAGGTACGTTCCTTCCGTCACATACGTCAAGCCATCCAGATATTCTTCCAGGTTTTCTTCCACCATGTATTTTGCTGTTGCCATCAGTGCATCAGAAAGACTTCCTGTATCTTTGGCTTCCAGTCCGTAAACCTCTTCTAAATGGTTTAATAATGCCTCCTGTTGTTTCTCCTGCAACTGCCACAGGTAAGGTGTCCTTCCACCTTTTACCTTATGAGTATCCTGAATATCAAATACATATCGGAGTCTTGTTTTCTGCATGGTTTCATCCAAAAGAGCAATTCCCTTTGCTCCTCGGTTTACCCACCGTAGCATTTTTTCATTCCACAATTCCAACGAAGCACAGGCAGTTGCTTTTGGACGCTGTGCGTGGATCAAAAGCTGATCCATAAATGGATACCTGTACAACCTGGCTGCGGTATCCAGATAATTCATCCAGTCCCTTGGTGAACTGCTGATACGGGTTGCATGATATTCCGCAAGTCCACGTATCTCATCTAAATGAGCCATAACCTATTCCTCCTTCTGACTGTGCTTTATTTTTTCTTTTTAGGAAATTCCAGGCTGAATCTGGCTTTTCCATCTTCCACGCCCAGTACCAGATCTGCATCAAACTTGCTGTCCTTTTTCTGGGAATACAAACCTTTCACATGGGTACGCCCCTTTTTCAAAAGTTCCACAGCCATCTTTTTATCCATCGACTTTTTCATGCTTTCCAAAAAACGGTTTGCCTTCCACAATGCAAACGGGCAGTTTCTGTCAGAACAGTAATAATTTGTCTTTCCTTCATATACGTCAGAACCACACACCGGACATTTTCCAAGCACTTCTCTTGCAGTCTGAAAACGCTTTCGTTCTTCTTCCGGAATTGCCCTGCATACGGAAAGAATCTCAGTGATCATGGATACAATCCCATCCATAAATCCATCTTCCTGGATTTTTCCCTTTTCCATCATCAAAAGCTGATTTTCCCATTCTGCTGTCAGACTTGCGGATTTCAGATTCTCAGGCATTACATGGATCAGCTCACAGCCTGCCATCGTAGGAAGAATCTGTTTTCCTTTACGTTCTGCATACCCAGAAAATACCAGCTTCTCAATAATATTGGCCCTGGTTGCCGGTGTCCCAAGTCCTTTTTTCTCTGTATCAGAATCAAATTCCTTATTCCCCGCTGTTTCCATTGCTGCAAGCAAGGTATCTTCGGTAAACATCTTCGGCGGGGATGTATAATGGGTACTCTTCTCTGCTTTCACAGGAACAAGAGTCATTCCTTCCTCATATCCTTCTGGAAGTTCTGTCTTATTATCTGGTTCATCAGATTTCTTATCCTTCACACAATATTTCCGAAAGGCTTCTTCCACTTCTTTGAAGCCCATCTGCACAGGCAGCTTTCCTTTCGCAGTAAATTCATGTTCTTTGCACTGTACGGAAATTTCTGTCTGCTCATAAAGGTACTCTTCCCCTGTTGCCTGAACAAGCTGCTGTCCGATCAGCATCAGCAGATTTTTCTTTCCACCGGAAAGTCCTCCCATGCCTTTTTCCATTGCTTCTTTTGTCGGCAGGATTGCATGATGATCAGATACCTTTGCATTATTAACCACACGATCTATGTTTCCCCTAATCTGTCCAGATTCCAGAAACGGAAGAAAATCTGTCATGCCTTCGGCAAGCATTTTTACCGTTTCTTTCATATCCTCGGTTACATACTGACTGTCTGTTCTCGGATAAGTAACCATCTTTTCTTCATACAGTTCCTGCAGCATATCCAATGTTTTCTGTGCAGTGTATCCGAAAAATCGGTTTGCTTCCCTCTGCAGACTGGTCAGGTCATAAAGTTTGGGCGGAGAAGTCTTTTTCTGTTCTCTTTTCACTCTGGTCACAACAGCTTCTGTTCCATCACAGAGTTTTCTTAATTCTTCCGCTTCTGTTTCAGACTGAATATTTTCTGAAATTACCGCAAGCCTTCCATCTGACAGGGAAACCTTATAATAGGCTTCTTTCTTGAAATGCTCAATTTTCTCTTTTCTTTCCGTCAGCATAGCAAGCGTTGGTGTCTGCACTCTGCCAACTACCAGACGTTTTAAATATCTGGTTGTGTAAGCTCTCGTTGCATTCATTCCGATCAGCCAGTCTGCCTGTGCCCTGCATACCGCAGCATTACAAAGACCTGCATAGTCTCTCCCGTCATTTAAGGACTGAAATCCTTTCTGAATGGCTTCATCTTCCATTGAACTGATCCACAGACGCTTCACTGGTTTCTGACAGCCTGCCAGATCATAAACTCTTTTAAAAATCAGTTCTCCTTCTCTTCCGGCATCACAGCCATTCACCAGATATGCTACATCTGCCCGGTTCATCAGGCTGCATATCACATCAAACTGCTTCTTTTTATCCTCTGATACCTGAACTTTCCATACTTCCGGAATAATCGGTAAATCCTCAAACTGCCATTTTGCATATTTTTCATCATAGATTTCCGGTGGAACATACTCTGCCAGATGCCCCAGACACCAACTAACAATGCAACTGTTCCCCTCCAGATACCCGTCCTTTCTCTGATAAGCAGATAAATTTTTTGCAAGACTCTGTGCCACACTTGGTTTCTCTGCAATCACTAAAAATTTCGCCATATTTTCCTCCTGTTCCTGTCAAAAAGGCAGTCCATAAAGAACTGCCCTTTCTCCATACCTTATGCTTTTTTGTTATTTCTGCTGATCTTCCGCATTTTCTTCATCTTCATTGATGTAACTGTCATCAGCAAATTCCAGACCTTCCTCTACAATACCGTCCTCTTTTTTCTTTCGAAATTTACTTAAAGCAAAAGCAGCTAAACCGCCGAATACCAGTACAATGCCGCCACCCAGGACTGCAGAACCAAACATTTTATTACCACTGGATTCCGGTTTTACTTCTGTTTCTGGCTGTACGGTAGTTTCCGGTTCTGGTGTTGTGGTTATTTCCGGAAGAACAACTGCAGATTCCTCTTTTTTCTCGGTTTCCTCATTTTCATCTAAGAACTCTGCCAGATCCTGTTCATCTACCAGTGACATCATGTACACATTTTCAGAAGTACCGGAACGATCAATAACCATATAAAAGGTATTTCCATTCTTTGTCTGGACAGTCAGAAACTGCTTGGAGCTGTCATTCTCCTTATCATCCACAAGTTGTCCGTTTCCCGGCGTGGAAAATGGTGTTCCCTCTGTGGCAGGCTGCTCCGTCGGCTGTTCTTCTATCACCTGTTCCGCAGTTTCAGCCTGCTCTGCGTTTTCATTTGCCTGTGCAAAAGCGGTCACACTGGCAGAACCAATCAGCATCGTTGCCGACAGCATAATCATTAAAACTTTTTTCATTACTTTATTCTTCATCTTCCAAATCCTCTCTTTCTTCTATCAGTCCGGTTGACATTTCGCTATCCATATTTTCTTCTTTCTTTATACCTGTTTCAGAACTATCCATAGAAAGATTGCCCTCTTCATCAAACTGCATGGTAACTGTTCCGTTCTGAATTCCATCCAGAAAAGTCAGCATCTTTCGGCTATCCATTTTCATGGAACGGATTGCCTTAATGATTTCTGCATCTTCCATCTGCTTTTTCTGGATTCTCAGTTGCCTTACATGCTCCTGCAGTTCCAGAATCTTGTTTTCAGTTTTCTGAATGTCATCCAGAACCTTTTTTAATCGCATATTCATCTCTTGTTCGCTCCCTTCTAGTGAAGTCTGCCAAATGCCATAAAATGTTGCTGCCAGTAAGAACTTGCAATGCTTGTATACTGAATCGGATTTCCACAATGAATCATCATGTTATTTCCTACATAAATTCCAACATGGCTCGCTCCCGGCGTATCATAAGTTCCCTGGAAAAAAATCAGATCGCCCGGCTTTGCATCAGATGGAGATACATAGGAACAATAAGAACGAAGTCCGTCCGCTGTTGCTCTTCCCACGTTCCATCCATTTCCGCAGTTATTGATTACCCAGCATACAAAACCAGAACAATCAAAACTGGTAGATGGCGATGCACCGCCCCAGACATACGGATAGCCCAGATATTTTTCCGCTTCCTGGATCATCTTGGCAAACTGCGGATCTGAAAGTGCTTCTGCCGGAATATCGTATCCAAAGCCTGCCCCACCTGTCGGAATCTTGTTAAGGTCAAACAGGTAATCACGATTTCCATAGTATTTGTTATAAGCGTCATACTGCTCCTGCTCTTTATCTGTCATACGGTTTCTTAAAACGGCATCCAGATTATGGTTTGTAAGTGTTACATCCAGCCGGTTTACTTCTCTTGTTGTAGTTACTTCCACCTCCTGGCTTCCATTACTGTCTGCTATGTATGCTTCCCAGGTCTGGTGCCCATGTGCTGATGCAGAAGCGTGATCGCTGTAAAATACATCAAACTGAACACCATAGCTTGCAAATGCTCCTGTATCTTCTACTACATATTCCACTCCATTCATAACAACATGGGTTCCCATTGGCACAAATGGATTGGAAGCATCCACCGCAATCGTGTGATTTGCCTGTGGATATGCTCCACTTGCAGTCGGGCCTCCACTCCACTGCCCGCAACAAATCGGACAGTTGCAATATCCACTGGTCACAACCTGTCCCAGCGATTCTCCAACCCTGACAGTTTTCTTTTCTGTTACAGTTTCTCTTGTCGAATCTGTATATAAGCCATACTGCTCCCTGAAAATATCCTGAATCTCGTCTGCAACCTCAGCATAGGTAAAACCGCCATACTTGACTGTCAGATAAGAAATAAGCTGATACGGATTGTGTCCGATCTCATCAATCTGGAACTGGAACTCATCGTAGTCAGAATGACTTGCTTTCATCTGGTTAATCTGTTCATTCAGTGCATTTTCCAAGGCTACATAAGCATTTTCCGCAGCATAAATATCCTCGTCCTCACTGGAATAACTGGTAGAAATAATGGCATTGGAACCACCCTGGAATAATGCTGCACAGCTTGAAAGACTGGTTGTCATCAATGCAAACAGCAGAATCAGAACTCCTATGGACAGGAGGATATTTCTGTTCTGTGCCACGATCTCCTTAACCGCAGCCTTGGCTTTCTCCGTAAATCGCTGTGCATTTACAAGAACTGCATCTTTCGCAGCCTTTCCCTGTTTCGCAGCCTGATATTGCTTCTGGTAACGCTTTTTCTGCAGTAATTTCTTTAATGCAGACTGTTTCTTCTGCTCTGCTTCTTTCTGAACCGCCTTTTTTGCTTCATTGGAAACACTGGTACCAAACTGCAAACGGGATTTTTCTGTTTCTTCCAGAACAGATTCCCTTAACCGATTATTTCTCTGTCGTTTTTCTTTCAACCGTTCCCGAACGTAAATTGACTTTCTTGCAAGACTTTCTCCCGCAAGTTCCATCTGATCTGCTGCATCAAGAGCAGCATTATCATCGGTATCCTCTCTGATTTTTTTCTGACCATAGGCAGATACCGTTTCTGAAACAACGGTTGCTCCCTTTCTTGCCATTCCGCTACCGGGAATCATACCTTTACTTTCATCTTCAAAGGAAAGACGGGATTTTGATTTTTTCTGTTCTTTTAGCGTCTGTTCCCTTTTCGTCTTTCCTTTAATCTCTTCCCGAAAATCTTCCATTGATTTTTCATCAACTTCTGACTTTTCATGGTAGCATTTCTGTTCTTTCGCTGCATAAGCTACAACCATCTTTTTCTTTCGGCTCTGCCTGTCCGGTTCCGATGTTTCAGCATCACGTCCCGGATGTCCCCGGATACTCTCTTTACGAAGTCTGGAACGTGAAACAGACGGAGATTTCTCCCCGCCTGCTTTATCATCACTCATTTCTGAGTTTTCCATTTCTTCCGCTTCCGCAAGTTCTTCCTGTTCCAGAAAAGCGTGTTTGGACTGCAGTCTGTGTTTTCCTTCTTTCACTCCCTCAACTGTTTCTTCTGCAGTATGAGTTTTTCTGACCTTTCCAAAGTCCAGCTCCTGTTCCCTGTGTCCGGCTGTTTTCTTCTCATCTGCCTCACGCCCGGTAATCCGCTTTTCCTTTTTACTGCGGAGATTTTTTTCCCGGAGTCCATCCCGGCTCATCTTCTGGACAGTCTTGTCCCTTGCTTTATATTCATGCTCCTGCATGGTCATCATCTCCTGATCTATGGTAATTTTCCGTTATTTTTCTTTGCAACCAGTACCATACGCCCATTTTTCTGGGAATACTCACAGGTAGACAGTGTAAGTACCTTATCTCTGTATTTTGCTGTTGTTCCTGTCTGATAAAGTGATTTTTCCTTAACGGAAGCAACAAATTTTTTATAATCCTCCACTGTTCCCGCTTTGATAAAACTGTAATAATCAAAATCATTCCCTGTATAAACGGGTGTTGTAAATGCTGCAAATATCTGATACTGTTCATTTCCCCATATCGTGCGGAACAGGATTGTCGGATGTTCTTCGTAAAATCCTTCGTCCTTATATTTTTCAAGGTCAGCAAACATCTTTCCACTGTTCATGTGATGTCCATATATGATCAGATTGTCCGAATTTCCTGGTACACATTCCTCTGCCAGAAATAAACAACCATTTGCAGAATATTCCCCGTTAAAATCCCGATGCAGATAATAATTTTTATCTCCGGGCCGGTACATGACCGGATAGTCTATTCTCGTTCCATCAATGGTCAGCCAGCCAATACAATCCGGATTTTCTTCATGCAATGCCAAAATTCCAGCATCTATCTCTATCAAAGAATCGCCGGAAGCATCTTCTTCCGATTCATCCTCTCTTTTCTGCATTAGCTCCTGCAGTTCCTGCTGTAACTGATTATCCTGTCTTTCCTGCATAAAAAATCCAATTAAGAAATACAGACTGATCGTAAGCAATATAACAGATATAGAAAGTAACAATCCTGCCACCCATTTTCTCATGCTCTGCTGTCACCCCTTTAACTATCGTCTCTGCCTTTGATGCCGAGTTTTTCACGCTTCTCTACATCTTCTGGTTTCGATGACATTAACGCATAAAGCATAAGGGTATTATCGAATCTGTCCTTAAATGGAATAATTGTATTTCCATAAAAAATCAGACCTTCTCCCTCTCCACTGTTTGTTACATAAGAAAGCTGGTGTGGTGAAATATTGAGCTGCTTTGCCAAAATCTGCCTGTCACCGGATGCCTGGTTAAGCATCAGGATAAAATCTGAGTTTTCAAAGATATTCTCGATCTCCCTTGATGCAAGCAGATCTTTTACGTTCTGCGTGATACCAGTCGGAATACCGCCCCATTTACGGAATCTTTTCCAAATTTCCACACTGTATGCTGCTGTCTGTTCCTCTTTCAACAACAATCTCGATAGGTCAGACGCTTTCACGCCTTTCGCCCCGAGCCACACCGTGCAAGCAACTTTCATTGCACACGGCGTTCCATGGGATAAGTCTTTATTGCTAATACAGTTACTTCAAAGTCTGGTTAATTGTTATAAGGTTAATTGCTTCCAATCCTGCTTTAGCTCTCCATTTGTTGAGCTTTGCAATCTTGGCAGGTGCCCTACAATCGAATAAATCGATGAGGGACTTGATGATTTTCACGTCATTAGAATAGATAAGGCTCTTTATATCTTTGTGTACGATTCTGAGGTTTGCATATTCATCCGTACCACCTTGGCTTGGTGGATTAAGATATATGCATTCCACATCTTCAAACGCAAGAGACACCTTTGAGAGTTCACACTTACCCTTTGATGCCACAAATCTTGATAGGCGATTATCACAGAATTCGATACTATGATTCGTGTCGTTATCTCTACTCAACTTCAACAGCGTTTCTCCATATTCAGATTTAGCAAGCATGCGGTGAATACGTTCACGTCCCTGTGGGGTGTAACGATTGGTGTCCACTCGGTAGAACATTGGATTTTGCGTCCTACAGTATGCTACAGGAACGACAATCATACCATTGATATATCTAACCTGTTTGGACTCCCCATATTTCTGATAGAAATATTCGTCCATCGCACCTTTCAATGTCGGCGGTTTTTCCTTGGAGAGGTCAGCCCGACTATTCAATCTCGTCTTCATGGTTATATCAATCGACGGGAACAGTCTGTGAACATCTGCATTTATCATAGTAGCCATGTTATAGTACTGATGCATACCAATGACTGCTTGGTTGTATCTGATGAGGTCATCGTGCTGTGATTGTTCACTCTCGTGAGATTTACAGGCCTGCGCCATGGCATTTTTCAGCTTCACTCGTTGAGAATTGATGGCTTTGTCAGTCATATGAGACTTGATAGACCATTTCTTTCCCTTCTTGTAAAGTTTAAATTTTATGCCTAAGAAGTCGCTATAGCCTTTGGTAAGATTCGTAATTCGTGACTTATCTGGAGATGTTTCCAGCTTTAGTCTGTCCATTAGCCATTGCTCGACCGCATGCTTTAGCTTGGAAGCATCAGAATACGACCTGCAAAATATCTTAAAATCATCCGCATATCTCACTATGTGGCACTCTTTCAATCGGGACTGTCGCAACTTCTTGTACAGATTCCCCTTATTCGGGGTACCATTTTTATTCATATAAATATCGCTTTGCAGAGGATGCTTTGCAGGCATTTCCTCCCATTGACTGGCTATCCACCAGTCAAGCTCATTCAGCACAATATTTGCCAGTAAGGGACTAAGTACACCGCCCTGAGGCGTGCCTTTGTCGGGTACCGTTCTAACCCCATTTTCTTCAATTGGAGCTTTTAGCATTTTTCCAATTAAGGAAATCAGCCTTTTATCACGTATTCCCATCGTCCATATCTGTTTTAGTAGCTTTCCATGGTCGACATTATCAAAAAATCCCTTGATATCTACATCAACTACATAGTGGAATCCGTCCACCTGCGCCAGTTTGTAACACACGGCAACGGCATTCTTAGTGCTACGATTCGGTCTGAAACCATAACTGTGCCGATAAAACTTGGCTTCGCATATAGGCTCCATGACCTGCAACACGCTTTGTTGTACAATCCTATCTAATACCGTAGGGATTCCTAATGGTCGCATTTTCCCATTTGGCTTTGGGATATATACCCTTCTCACCGCTTTAGGCTGGTAGTTAAGAATTTTGTCCCTAACACATTGAACCAATGCTTCCTCTGACATCTCAGCTAAGTCCTTAAAGGTCTTACCGTCGACACCAGGTGTGCTGCTTCCTTTGTTTGATTTGAGATTACGGTATGCCATTTTGATATTGGCATCTGAACCGATAATACTTATCAGATTCGTGAAAATCTTTTCGCTCGCACTATCCGCATATAATGCGTCCTGTACTTCGACCATGCCGTAGTACTCAGCATATCGGATAGCACTTTTCTTTAACAATTCCTTTCTTTGCATAGTCAACATCACCTCACTCTCGCAAGACTTGTTTCTCTTAGTCATACTCGAACCTATGAATGTTAACTGCATTACTTTATTACACTTGTTTTGTCGACTGGCAGACTGACCAGTCGTCCCACTAGAGGCTGTTGCTCCACTCCCATTACAGAAGCTTCATCGCTCGTGCCTCCGCTCTCACAACGATAAAGGTAAGTTATACAGCGTGTTTTCCTTACCAACAGGTCATAGCATGTGCAACTGCTCGCTGTTCGTTGCTTTCGACGTTCCAATATGATGCAATATACTGTACTTAGGTGCTTCCTTTGAGCCTGCTGATTTCCATTGCCTGTAACAATGCTCCGACTTTCACTTCCACCCAGTTACTTTTCGGTAATCAGCGCCAAACCGTTGGCATACGCTTTTCAACGCATTCGAATTTTAGACTCTTTAAATCGTCAGTTCGTCCCCACTTCCGTGGATACTCACCATATACAGCTTCACTACATAATCACAGGCAACCCACACCTCTGTGAATCTTTCCTCAGCCTTACCTGTTAGGACCTGCTTTTTGCTCTTCACCCTAACTTTTGACAACCCGATAGTTCTTGCACAACTATCACGCTGTAGGGAGTTTGTGTGTGTCCCTTCCGGGCGTTACCCCTTCATTTGAACAACACCATATCAGTTGTATCAGTAGCTTTTCTTTTTACGGACGGCTACTGACCCCGCTGTCTATTCAACAAGCGGAACGTCTCGTCCGATGGAACTCATCAATATAATATCTGGTGGATTTATGAGCAGAACGGTTGACTGTTACCCTGTTCCAAACCTGATCCTGA
>OLZW01000406.1_pt1 | contig 36375 bp, 20 predicted proteins | sample 1674281 | NCBI WGS metagenome assembly OLZW01 (sample SAMEA103958157, study PRJEB25191) | human gut metagenome | biome: human-associated habitat [ENVO:00009003]; feature: intestine environment [ENVO:2100002]; material: feces | place: Germany | collected 2013/2015
TATTTATTCATTAAAACAATTTTTCTAATCGATATATTTTATGAGGTTATAGATAATACTTTATCAATCAATAAAAAGGGCCTATCCTCACGGATAAGCCCTTCAATATCTTGGGTTTTGGATTACTACATAATTAGCGATTATAATTTACTTTATATACTTAATTGATTCTTTTGTATCCGTATACGGCACGGTCTCCCAATTCCTCCTCGATACGAAGCAGCTGGTTATATTTAGCCATACGGTCCGAACGACTTAATGATCCCGTCTTGATCTGTCCGCTATTGGTAGCGACAGCGATATCGGCGATCGTAGCGTCTTCCGTCTCACCGGAACGGTGTGAAGTAACGGTCGTGTATCCATGACGGTGAGCCATCTCGATAGCGTTCAGTGTCTCCGTCAAGGAACCGATCTGATTTACCTTGATCAAGATTGAGTTACCGCAACCTTCTTTAATACCCCTTGAAAGGAACTCTACATTTGTCACGAACAAATCATCTCCGACTAATTGGCAATGGTTACCAATACGATCTGTCAGTTTCTTCCAACCAGCCCAATCATTCTCACTCATACCATCCTCAATGGAATCGATCGGGTATTCGTTGATCAGCTTTTCCAGATAATCCACTTGTTCGTCGGAAGTACGTTTCACTCCTTTTTCTCCTTCAAACTTCGTGTAATCGTAGATTCCATCCTTATAAAACTCAGAAGAAGCGCAATCCATACCGATCATCACATCCTTGCCCGGTTCATAACCAGCCGCCTTGATAGCGGCGATAATTGAGTTCAAGGCATCTTCCGTACCTTCCAAATTCGGGGCGAAACCACCCTCATCACCAACAGCGGTACTTAACCCACGATCGTGCAATACCTTTTTCAACGCATGGAATACCTCAGCGCCCATACGTAAGCCTTCCTTGAAAGAAGCGGCACCTACCGGACGAATCATAAACTCTTGGAAAGCGATCGGAGCGTCGCTATGCGAACCGCCATTGATTATATTCATCATCGGAACAGGCATCACGTAGGTATTCGTTCCACCAATATATCTATATAAAGGAATATCCAAATAATTTGCGGCAGCTTTCGCTACAGCTAAAGAAACGCCAAGGATAGCGTTCGCACCTAGTTTCGATTTAGTTTTCGTACCGTCCAAAGCCAACATCGCATGATCGATACCTATCTGATCCAAGGCAGACATCCCCTTCAATGCCGGAGCGATAATCGTATTGATATTCTCAACCGCTTTCAATACGCCTTTACCACCATAACGCTTCTTATCGCCATCACGCAACTCCAAAGCCTCGTTCTCGCCGGTGGACGCACCGGAAGGCACAGACGCACGGCCCATAACGCCGGACTCTAGTAAAATATCAACCTCTACTGTCGGGTTACCTCTTGAATCTAGGATCTCACGTCCTGTAATCTTTTCTATTTTCATTGCTTCTACGTTTTTTAAACTGACGCAAATATAGATGGATTACTTGAACCGTGAAATCACCACAAATTGCTATTTTCACCTCAATAATACCTGAATGTAGGTAGAGACTACAACACTCCCGCCCGCACCCGGCTCAAAGATTCGGGTGTCATCAATAAATACGAGGCGATATGATTGACAGAAGCACGTTTCGCTGCTTCCGGATATTCCTGTTGAAAACGCAGATAACGTTTTCTTGCCGACTCAAAACGCCAAGAGTCCGCTTTCTCTTGCGAAAGCATCAAAGCCCACTCCAGTATTTTCTGGTACAATCTATTAATAGCTAAAGATGTTTTCAATAAATCGCTAAATTCCGAAAAAGAGATCCGGTGATAAACCGTCGGTTCCAATGCCTCGATTAATAAACGCGTCGGTTCTCTTTGGAATGTGCTGGCTATACAAATAACGATATTTCCCTCACAGGAGAAATGCTCGGTAATATCACGTTTATTCTTATAGTAAAACTGGCGTAATAATCCCGATTCCACATAATATAAATATTTAGATATTTGTCCGTTATCCAACAATAATTCTCCTTTCGCAGCCTTACTTGATTCTATGATCGAGGCCAGAGAATCCAAATCCGCATCGGGTAATGGATAAAAACGTTTGGATATCATTTCGGCTATTTCTTGTGGTGTCTTCATACTATTCATCATTTTCTGATCTATATCATTTTTTATCTCCTTACAAAAATAGATATTTGTTGCATATAACAAAACAAACACATATTAAATAGTCAAGGTTAGTCTAGGCAAAAAATTATTACTATCGTTTAAAAGCTAATCGGATTAGATTGTTTTCCCTGATTAGCTGTTGCATAATCGCAAGGCTTGATCGAGAGATCAGGCCTTGTTATTTTCTGGTTTGTAGCGAGAGAATATCGCTTTCGCATTATCTAAACGTTCTTTTGATAAGGGTTCCACCCCCTTTAACGGATAATCGAGACCTAATTGCTCATATTTATAGGTTCCCATCGTATGATAAGGCAATAATTCCACTTTGCGAACCACTTTATATGAACTGACATACCGAGCTAACGCCTCCAGCCACTCGTCATTATCCGTATATCCGGGGACAATAACATGGCGAATCCAAGTATCTATGCCACGTCTCTCCAATTCATCCAAGAACAGAAGCGTATTATCCTGCTTGACACCCGCCAGTAACGGATGTAAATCCGGGTTTAAGGTTTTGATGTCCAATAACACTAAGTCCGCATAATCCAAGACTTCCCAAGCTTTTGAGGTACATACGAAACCAGATGTGTCCAAAGCTGTGTGAAGACCTTGCTCTTGGCACAAACGGAAAAACTCTTTCAGAAACTCAGGTTGCAATAAAGGTTCCCCACCGGTAACAGTCACCCCCCCACGGGCGATAAAACTCTTATACCGTAAGACTTCCGTCAATAGCTCGCCGGGAGTCATCTGATATTTCACCTTCCCTTTCGGGTTCCAAGTATCCGGGTTATGGCAATACAGGCAACGCAACGGGCAGCCCTGCATAAAAACGACAAAGCGAATTCCGGGACCATCTACGGTCCCGAAACTCTCTAATGAATGTATCTTACCTTTTATCACTTACAGTGAATGGTTAATGGTTCTTGAAATAACATCCAACTGTTGTTCACGAGTCAGTTTCACGAAGTTTACCGCATATCCGGATACACGGATCGTAAGTTGCGGATATTTCTCAGGATGTTCCATAGCGTCGATCAACAAATCCTTATCAAATACGTTAACATTCAGATGCTGACCTCCATCCGGAGTAAAATAGCCATCCAATAAGCTAACCAGATTATTGATCTGCACTTCACGCTCCTTTCCCAACGTAGCCGGAGAAACAGCGAAAGTATAAGAGATACCGTCGTGCGCATGCTGGAATGGAAGCTTCGCTACCGAAGCTAGCGCAGCGATAGCACCTTTCGTATCACGACCGTTCATAGGGTTCGCGCCCGGAGCGAAAGGAGTTCCACCGATACGGCCATCCGGTGTCGTACCAGTCTTCTTACCATATACCACATTAGAGGTGATCGTAAGGATGGACTGCGTAGGTTTCGCATGGCGATAGGTCTCGTGCTGACGCAAATATTCCATGAACTTCTCGGTGATCTCTACAGCGATACTATCCGTACGATCGTCGTTATTACCGAAAGGAACATATTCGCCCTCACGTTCGAAATCAACCGCCAAGCCACGCTCGTCACGGATCACACGTACTTTCGTATCACGGATAGCAGCCAACGAATCGGCAACGATAGAAAGACCGGCGATACCTGTCGCACGGATACGCTCTACATCTCCATCGTGAAGCGACATCTCGAATGCCTCATATGCGTATTTATCATGCATATAATGGATTATCTTCAAGGCGTTCACATACACTTTCGCCAACCAGCGCATCATTTGCTCATACTTAGCCATCACCTCATCGTATTCCAGATACTCGCCGCGAACCGGCTCGAACATCGGGGCTACCTGTACGCCGCTGCGCTCATCCCGTCCTCCGTTGATCGCATATAATAAACATTTCGCCAAATTCGCACGGGCTCCGAAGAACTGCATCTGCTTACCGATCTTCATAGGAGAAACGCAACAAGCGATACCATAATCATCTCCATAATCCGGACGCATCAAATCGTCGTTCTCATATTGGATAGCCGATGTATCGATAGAGACCTTGGCACAGAAGCGTTTCCAGTTCTCGGGAGCGTTCTTAAACCACAGAACTGTCAAATTGGGTTCTGGTGCCGGACCTAGATTATATAATGTATGGAGATAACGATAGGAAGTTCTTGTTACCAAAGAACGGCCATCCACTCCTTGGCCGCCCAAGGACTCTGTTACCCAAACCGGATCACCGGAGAACAAATCATTGTATTCCGGCGTACGTAAGAAACGAACGATACGCAACTTGATGATCAGCTGGTCTACCAATTCTTGCGCCTCCTCTTCGGTCAACTTACCCTCACGGATGTCTTTCTCGATATAAATATCCAAAAACGTAGAAGTACGTCCGATAGACATCGCCGCGCCATCTTGGTCTTTTACCGCCGCCAGATAAGCTAAGTACACAAACTGAACCGCCTCACGAGCGTTTTGTGCCGGACGAGTCACATCAAAGCCATAGCTAGCGCACATTTTCTCGAACGCTTTCAAAGCCTTGATCTGTTCGGAAATCTCCTCACGGCTCTGGATGATCTCTTCCGTGATCTCTTGGATATCCAAACGATTCAAGAAACGCTTTTTCTCCTCGATCAAGATTGCCGTACCATATAAAGCGACACGACGATAGTCACCAATAATACGTCCTCTACCATACGCGTCGGGCAGACCGGTGATAATAGCCGAACGACGTGCGGCAATCATCTCTTCCGTATATGCGGAGAAAACGCCCTCGTTATGAGTTTTACGGTACTTCGTGAAGATCTCTTTCGTCATCGGGTCCAAATGATAACCATAAGCTTCCAAGCTATTCTCGACCATACGGATACCGCCCTTCGGGAAGATACCACGTTTCAGCGGAGCATCGGTTTGTAACCCAACGATCACCTCATTCTCCTTATCAATATAGCCCGGGCCATATACATCGATCCCTTGAGGTAATTTTGTCTCGGCGTCATAAACTCCCTTTTCCCTCTCGACCTTAAACATCTCGGTCAGCTTGTTCCAGACCTTACGGGTCTTCTCGGAAGAAGCGACTAAAAAGGAATCATCCCCTTCATAAGGCGTATAGTTACTCTGGATAAAATCTCTTACATTGATCTCTCTTTTCCAGGTCTCACCTTTAAAGTGATCCCAGCACTCATTCTCAAATTTCATAAACAATCTTATCTAATACCACATTTTTACCGCCGCAAAGGTAGGAGAATTATCGTCATATTTCTGTCACATATGCTACACCAGTTCTAAAATCCCTATAAATTGCGATAAAAAAGCTTCTCATCCTTCACTATTTTAAAAGGACATTACCAATAAATGGGGAGTCAGCCCTAAGGGCGAAGAGGCAACCATGCCCAAAAAGTAGATCCGACACCAAGTTTTGAAGTAAAGCCCACTTCTCCCCCTGCCGCTTCTACGATAGCTCTGGAGATCGTCAAGCCAAGTCCGGTACCCTGCGAGAACTCATTCAATTTCTCAAAACGGGTAAATACTTTGTCATGCAAATCATCCGGTATACCGATTCCCGTATCCTCAACATAGATACGAAGACCTTTCCTTTCAATGCCATATCCCATTTTAATATATCCGGATTTGGTGCATTTTACCGCATTAGTGAGGAAATTCATCCATACTTGCTTAAGCCGGTTTCTATCCAGAAGTACCCAGCACTCCGAGTTGGGACCATCTAAACGTAACTCGACATTCGGATTTGTCATCTTCGCCTGAATCGTAACAAATAACTCATTACAAACCTTAGCCAGATTGAAATTCTCCTTCCTACGTTCAATTATGCCTGACTCTATCTTGGAAAGATCAAGGATATCGTTGATCAATCGCAATAACAACTCATTATTGGATTGGATGATATTTATATATTCTTTTTTTTCTTCCGGATCATCACAAGTTACCATTAACTCTGAAAAACCAACAATAGCGTTTAACGGGGTACGTATCTCGTGACTCATATTAGCGAGAAACGCAGACTTGAGACGATCCGAAAGTTCCGCTTTCTCCTTTAATTCCTTCAATTGCTGAATCATCTTCTCCCACTTCGTATTATTGATCGTAATACCGGTATAGCGAGTCACATGGCCTTCTTTATCTCTTTCAACCTGGATTCCAGTAACCAATAAGGTCTGCCACTCGTCATCCCATTTGGTTTTGGAACGATATTTAACGTTGAAATCTTTATCTATGCCCCGGAACATATGCTCCATATATTTCCGCACAAAAACCACATCATCCGGATGTGTAGCGTTCAAATAATCCTCGGGAGTGATTGTCTTTTCCGAATAAAAATCATTGATAGGATCATTAAAAGCACTGAATTTCAGGCTTTTTACATCAAAATCCCAATACGACATACCAACCGTCTTGAAAGAAAGCTCTATCTTGTAATTTCTTTCTTTAAGTTCCCGATTCAATTGCTGGATCTTAGGAATGTTTTGCCTGAATCCCGTATAGCGTATTATATCTCCATTTTCATCTTGATCGAAAGGGACACCCATAAAATCACAATACTGCCAAGTCTCATCATACTTGGTTTGTATGCGACAGGTAAAATTGATGGTGACATTCTTTCCAGCTATCAGGGATTGCATTGCGTCGTAAAAAACAGACCGGTCCTCGGGGTATATAACATCCATATACTCCGAAACGGTCAATAACCGATCTGAAACGTAATCGTTGATCGGATCATTATAAGATTCGAATTTCTGGGAATTTACATCAAAATCCCAATGAACAATATTACTGACTTTCATGGCCAGATCACGTTTTGCGATCAGATCCTGCGCTTTCTTGGCCATCTCCAGATTTTTCTTGCTTTCTTCCGTACGGAATTCCACCTCTTTCACGGAAGTCATATCATTTGCGAGTAATATATGTCCGATAAGATGTTTTTTTCTACTCCATATCGGGATAACTTTAACCCCATAGATCATCGTGTCTTTATTATAGGAAGAATAATATGCATCCTTATTAACCCGATCAAAATCATACTCAAACTCCAAGGAAATATCTTCACCCGATTGTATCCGAGCTAAAAGTTCTGAATCAACAAATGGACTTTTGTAAAGATTGACTATATTCACCACCGATGTCCGGTCATCCACACCATACATCCTCAACGCATGGTCGTTTATACTACGCAGCACACCATGTGCGTCATAAATTTCAATACCCACCGGCAGACAAGCATATATACTCTCCGTAAATAAACGCTGTTCTTCTATTAATTTAGAAATTTCTTTCTCTATTATCACATCGTCATTTTCTTGAGAATTCTCTTCACATTGTTCCATCTGTCACTTACTTTATTTCGTATTATCATACGTCAGACATTCTAATTTATACGAAAGCCCTGCTTTTTGCAAAAGTAAACAAAAAAGTGAATTCTTTTCTGTTCGTTCATAAAGATATTATCTTTGCGCTGAAAACAAACACTAAATCTTAAATACATGAGATTCACAAGGCTTATTCTAGCGTTAACCAGTTTCCTTATATTGATCACGCAAACAGACCTATTTGCCTCAACCGTATTGCATAAAACTTCTATGGTTGATCTCTCAAATAACGCTATTATTTGCATGCATCAAGATCCGGATGGCTATTTGTGGATCGGGACTTACGACGGACTTAACTTATACAACGGAAAAGATACGTATGTATATCGTTTCGAATTAAATAACAAAAACTCTCTTTGTAGTAATATCATTCACAAAATATCCGACGCAGAACCCGGCTTTTTATGGATATCAACCTCTTTAGGTATCAATAAATTCTCACTAAAAGAACGGAAAGTCACCGAGTCTTTCCCCGGATACATGGAATGCGATCTATTGGCCTCCGATTCATCCGGCATCACGCTCGCTATTTGTAAGGAAAACAGAATCTCTTGCTACACCCCATCTAGCGATGGGTTCCGGGACCTGCCGAGAGAAGGAGTAGGCCCTCAAACCGTACGTACCTTATTCGCCGGGACGGACGGACATTTTTATTTATTATTAGCCTCGGGCATACTGAAAAAGTTGACTCCGGATTTCTCCGATACTACTTTTAATTTGCTATCGGAAGAACGCCAATTCCATAATAAACCGATCTTATCCGCATTTTACGAGAATAATCATATTTTCATAGTAGATACCGACAATAAATTATATCGACAGCATGTAGACGGAAAGGGGAAAGAATTCCTGTTCGATCTGCCTGAAATGACAAAACAATATGGTAACATCATCAAGATATGCACCTTCCAATCCAATGTGTATATCGTTTTCCGTAACGGCAATATTCTAGACCTAAGCCAACCGGAAAACACGATAAATATGGGCATCGGTATCTTTTGCCTAATGAACGATAAAAGGCAGGAGATTCTCTGGTTGGGAACAGACGGGCAAGGTATACGGATGTTTTATGACAAACCCGATCTTTTCGGCTCTATCTTACTCAAGGATTTACCGATTAATATACAGAACCCCATACGTTCTTTATATACAGACGATGATCAATCCCTTTGGCTCGGGACAAAAGGAGACGGTATTGTCCGGATACAAGCGTATGACACTTACCATAACAAAAAGATGATCCCACAAAGCGCTATCACGCATTTTACCACCGCCGACGGCCTATCCAGCAACCGTGTGTATTGCTTCCAAAAAAGCGAGTACCATCCATGTATCTGGATTGGCACGGAAGGCCCGGGACTGACCTGTTATTCGTATAAAGAGAAACGAATAAAAACGATACCGCAACGAGAAGACACCACCCCTCTACGCTATGTCCACTCTATTTGCGAGGTAGATGATTCCACATTATGGCTAGCGACAACGGGTAACGGATTGCAAAAGGTTACCTTACATATAGATAAAGCCGTACCTACAATCGGGAAGGTACAAACCTTCCCGTTAAAAAACGGAAAGAACATCTGTAAAGAAATCCAATCGATGGTATATGACAACGACTCTACCCTGTTCCTCGGGAGCCGTGGCGGTTACGGAGTCATTCGTTTCAATATTTTCAATCAAGGATATGAATTCCTGCAAACCAACAATTTAAGAAACCCGGCCATTGGAGATGTGCTTTCCGTATGCCAGACCGAAGATTCCACGTTTTATGCAGGCGCCAGCTCCGGTCTCACCCGGATTAAATTCAGAGGGGGAAAGATGCGTTTACGCCAATTCGATAAAAGCGACGGGATCGTAAACGACATGATCCATGGTATCCATGAGGGGAACGATAGCTGTATCTGGCTTAGTACCAATAAAGGTCTCACCAAATATAATCCCCGGAACAACTTTTTCCATAATTATCATCAGCCTTACTTTAGCGTCACGGAATTCTCTGATGACGCTTATTGGAAATGCCCATACTCCGAGCGTTTATTCTTTGGAGGCATCAACGGATTAGTCTGGGTAAATAAACAAACGGAGCCGGAGCATACCTATCAACCCGAATTAAGTTTCTTCGAGTTGCAAATGGATAAACAAATCCTTCCATTATATAAGGACATCAGCCGGAACGGTGTAACGGTTCCGGCTGATGTGCAATCGTTAACGATTGCGTTCGTCGCTCCGGATTACATCAACGGGGAGAATTACGAGTATTCGTATCAGTTGGTCAACTATAATTCCTCTTGGGAAAAATTGCAAAAGACAAACAAGGTAACTTTCATGAACCTACCGTACGGGGAATATTTGCTGAAAGTCCGTTATCGCAACGATGTCATTGATTCGTCAGCAAAAGAATACACTCTACCTATCAAGGTATTACCTCCTATTTATCTAAGCTCGTTAGCCATTTTCACGTATCTTTTTATCGGTACAGTTTTGCTCATCATCGCCACCTATCGTATCCATCACCAAATACTAAAGAAACAGAAGCAGATCGCAGACAAGATCAAGGAGGAGCAAAAAGAGAAGCTATACGAGTCCAAGCTGAATTTCTTTACCCACATTACGCATGAGCTATGCACCCCGCTTACCTTGATCAATGGCGTGGAGAATTATATCCAAGCCTATGCCGCCACCTCAAAAGACAAGACATTAGAAAAATACACTTCAGTCCTCCGGGAAAATGTAGAGGAACTGAACGGACTTATCCAAGAAATCCTTGATTTCCGGAAAGCGGAAGACGCTGGATTCAGTCATACGCACATCCGAAGAGTATCCGTATCCTCTCTTTTGCGAACTCAATTCGAATGGTTTTACCCACTATCCGAGCAACACCAAATCCAATTCAAGATCGATGCTCCCAAAGAGCTTTATTGGAATACGGATTCCGTCTATTTCAAGAAGATCCTAGCAAATCTGATTTCCAACGCATTTAAGTATACGGAAGACGGGGGCACGGTTCGTATCTCCTTACATGAGGAGGAGAACTTCCTCGTCCTTAAAGTTTACAACACCGGCAAAGGAATCGAGGAGGCAGACATGCAAAATATTTTCGACCGATATCGTATCCTTGGCACGATGGATAACGATGATAACAGGCAAAATACGACACGGAATGGCCTCGGCTTATTTATCTGTCACAGCCTCGTACAATCCTTAGGTGGTAAAATCGACATAGAGAGTGAGGTCGGCCAATATGCTGAATTTACAGTTACCTTACCTTTTGGCATCGTAGAGGAGACCTCAGACAACACGATAGACGAAGAGATTCCCGTATCGCTTCCTTCCCCAAACACGGATATACAAGAGCCGCAAATCTCACATACGGCACAAAAAGAGACGGAAGATAAACCGATGATACTCGTTATCGACGATCATAAAGACATCGTCTGGTTAATCACGGAAACCCTCTCTTCCGAATATCAGGTTCAAGAAGCTTATAATGCGGAAAAGGCTCTGGAATTCCTCAAACAATACACTCCGTCCCTTATCATCACCGATATCATGATGCCTAATATGGACGGATTAGAATTGATCTCGCTTATCAAAGAAAATAAATATACCCGCCATATCCCGCTTATTATCATCTCTGCTAAAATATCAGACCAAGAGCAAGCGGCAGGACTTAATATCGGAGCGGATGCCTATCTAACCAAGCCTTTCTCGCCAACAGTTCTCCTATCCGTCGTGAATCGATTGATGACTAACCAAAGAGAATTAAAAGAGTATTTCTATTCTCCGGAAAGTGCTTATCAATATACGGAAGGGCAATTATTACATCAAGAAGACAAGGAATTCCTTGACACCGTAACCTCTATCATCAAAGAAAATGTCAGCAAGGAAGGACTCGGTCCCGAGCTGGTAGCGGACGCATTGAATATAAACACTCGCATCTTATATCGTCGTTTCAAGAAAATATCTACTATGACGCCGAGTGATTTTATAAAGGATTATAGGTTAAACTATGCAGCGCAATTACTCGTGAATACCAACATGAGCGTTCAGGAAATTATTTATAATGTAGGAATTTCTAACAAATCATACTTCTATAGGGAATTTGCCCGTAAATATAACATGACACCTAAGGAATACCGCACAAAAGAGGCATAAATCATTGATTCCTAAATAGTGTCATAATCTACCAAAAGAGTATCATAATCTGCTATATGCATTTCATGACACTTCTTTGGCATTTCAAAGCACTCTTCAATTCGTTAAGACCTATTAATATTGCTGTCGAATAGCAAAGCAAACCGCTTGTGTGTATTCTTCCTTCGGGAAGCACATTATTAACTTTTAATTTAATGTTTTTATGGAAAAAAAGAGTGAAGGTAAGACGAGGAAATGCCTGACTTTATTAGGTGGACGAACCTCTTTGTTACTTTGTTTATCTTTAATGTTTCAGTCCTCTTATGCGGCCGGAGATTCTACTGTTCCTGAAATGGGAAACATGGAGATTCATCAGATCGCACAGCAAAGTTCAACCATTAAAGGTGTAGTAAAAGACCAAAAGGGTGAACCTCTGATTGGCGTTAGTATTGTTGTGAAAGGAACCACGAACGGAACAGCTTCGGACTTTGACGGAAATTTCACCTTGGATGTGCCGGATAACAGCACATTGGTATTTTCCTTCATCGGCTTCAAACCCCAAGAAGTTCGTTATACCGGGCAAAAAACATTGAACATAGTCTTAGCTGAAGACTCTGAGACACTAGACGAGGTAGTAGTCGTTGGCTACGGTTCCCAAAAGAAAGGTGAGATCACCTCATCCGTTACCAGCGTGAAAGCATCCGACTTTAACAAGGCACCGGTAGTGAACCCGATGCAATTGGTGGAAGGACGTGTAGCTGGTCTGACTGTATCACGTGGTAGCACCGACCCTAATGGCGAGGTAAAAGTACAGATGCGTGGTGCCTCATCTCTGAAAGGTAGCAATGAGCCTCTCGTTATTATTGACGGTATGCCGGGTAATATGACTTCTTTGAACGCTATCGCACCCGAGGATATCGAGGCGATCGACGTATTGAAAGACGGTTCCGCAGCCGCTATCTACGGAACCCGGGGTAATAACGGTGTGATCATCGTCTCCACGAGACGTCCGCAAGCCGGAACTACTCAAGTGGATTACTCAGGATATATCATGCACGAGGCGGTTTATAAACGACCGGAAATCTTAAATGGAGACGAGTTCGTCGCTTATGGCAAAGAAACTAACAACGCCAATATCCGCGACTTTGGTGGACGGGATAACCATTACGACGCTTTATTGAATAAGAGTAATTTCACCCATGTACACAACTTGACCGCTACAGGTGGTAATGGTAAGACAAACTATCGCGCTTCTTTAAATTACAAAAAGAATGATGGTATGATCCGTAACACCAGCCGTGAAACGATCAATGGCTCTATCGCCGTGAACCACCGTGCGTTTGATGATAAACTACAGCTTTCTTTCAATCTAGCAAACTCTTTCGTGAAAGTGGACGCAGTTTCCGATGATGTGGATAAGGTAGGAGATATCCCTAATTACGGCATATTATACCAGGCTATCCGTATCAACCCGACGATGCCTATTTATAAGGAAGACGGCTCCTTCTGGGAAACTTACAGCGGTTACGAAGATTTCAACCCGGTAGCCCGCATATACCAGCGTACCAAGAAAAAGGAATTCAAGAATTTATTGGCGAACTTCAAGGCTCAATATGAGATTATCCCCGGTTTGACAGCCGCCGCTTTCTTCGCTATGGAGAAGAACGATGCGTTAACTAACGATTATAGTATGCGTGAGGAATATAGCCAACATAAAGACGGTACAAACGGACGCGCCAAAAAAGAATATTATCAGAATACCAACCGTACCACTGAATGGACAGCAAACTACAATACTTCCATCAACGGCGTACACAATATTACCGGTTTGCTGGGATACAGTTACCAAGATTTTGAATACGAGCAATTCAGCGCCGAGAACAAGAACTTCTTGACGGACGTATTCGGTACCAATAACCTAGAAGCCGGCGGTTACCTAAAAGATGGTAAGGCCGAGATGAAGAGTAAAAAAGAGACCAGCAAACTGATCGCCTTCTTCGCCCGCGCCAACTATAATTACGACGGTAAATACATGGCCAGCGCCTCTATCCGCCGTGAAGGTTCCACGAAGTTCGGAGCGAACAACAAATGGGCTTGGTTCCCCTCTGTCAGCGCAGGCTGGATGATCTCTCGTGAGGACTTCATGGAGAGCCAAGAAGTGTTCGACGTATTGAAATTCCGTGCCGGTTTCGGTATCACGGGTAGTTTGCCTACCGATCCGTATATGTCTCTCGCTACCTACGGTACAGGCGCTGGAGCTTGGAACGCTTACACCGGTTCATGGCTAACCGCCACTTACGGTCCGAATATCAACCCGAATCCAGATTTGAAATGGGAGAAGAATGAATCCTTGAACGTAGGTTTCGACTTCGGCTTGCTAGGTGGACGCCTAAATGGTACGATCGATTGGTATAGTCGTACGACTCGCGACTTGATCAGTAGCTACAATGCCCAACAGCCATCTTTGATCTACAACACGATCACCACCAACGTAGGCACGATGAGAAATAGAGGTATAGAATTAGCATTAAACGCAGAGGTCGTAAAGACTAAGGATTTCTCTTACACGGCTAATTTCACGTTCTCATACGAGAATAATAAATTGACATCTTTGTCTAACGACGTGTACAAATCTTCTTACGAGGATCAATATGACCTGCCCTCTCCGGGCAACCCGGGCAAGGCTTACCGCCTACAAGAAGGACAGCCGATCGCATCATTCTTCGGTTATGTATGCGATGGCATCAACCCGGACGGAACTTGGAATCTTCGCGACATAGACGGAAAGGAAGGTCTGTCTGACGCTGACCGTACCTTTATCGGTAACGGTTTGCCGAAATTCAAGGCTGGTTTGCAGAACACGTTTACCTATAAGAACTTTGACTTCAGCTTCTTCCTGCGCGGTATGTTTGATTATGACGTATTGAACGAGGGTGCTATTTATTTCGGAACGACTGTCAATATCGATCAGTCTGGCACAAACGTATATAAGGATGCCTTGAAGAACAAGGTAACAGAGCAACCATTGTTCTCTTCTTATTATCTAGAGAAAGGGAACTTCTTGAAGATCGATAACGTGACACTAGGTTATACATTCAACTTCAAAAATAATAAATATGTGCGCAACTTACGTATTTATGGTAATGTCACCAATCTTGCGACTATTACAGGATACTCAGGTTTAACCCCTGACGTAAACGTAACAGGACTACAAGCAGGTATAGAGAAGCGCGGATCTTATCCCACCACCCGTACCTTCACGTTTGGCGTTAATTTTGGATTCTAATTAAGTAACAATAGATTTAAGACAATACAATGAAAGCTTTAAAAAATATATGCGCAATTTCATTATTGCTGGGAGCTACCGCATTTACCTCTTGTACGGACCTGACAGAGGAAATACATAGCTCGGTAATCGCTGAAAATTACTACAACAATGCAGGCGAGGTAATGGCCGCCATGATGCGTCCATGGGGGCACTTCTGTGGAACCATGCAAGTAGCCCAATCGCCTTGGTCATGTAACGAGTTATCTTCCGACGGTGCCGCATGGCCTCAAAAAGGTCGCCACGGCTATGACAATGGAGACTGGATTCGCCTACACCGCCATCAATGGATTCCTACGGATGGTCAAGTAGTGGATGCTTGGAAAAAATTATTTGAAGGTATCGGATATGCTAACAACTTCCTTACAGATACAGAGAATATAGATTTTGAAGCACTCCAAGTTCCAATGTCTAAAGCACAAGCACAAGCGGAGATGCGTGTATATCGCGCTTACTGTTATTGGTATGTGATGGATATGTTCGGTACGGCTCCAATTTGCGAGAAAATCGGTGAAATCAATCCTTCCTCCAAATCTCGCGCAGAGTTATTCGCTTGGATCGAAAAAGAGTTAAACGAGAGTATTCCTTCTTTGTCAGAGAGTAAAACAGAGACCTACGGACGTGTATCCAAATGGGGGGCTTACGCATTACTGGCTCGTCTCTATTTGAATGCGGAAATTTATACTGGACAAGCACGCTGGGATGATTGTATCGCAGCTTGCGATGAATTAGCTAAGGGAGGTTTCGCATTGGATAAGAAGTGGAACGACACTTTCCGTGCGGATAACGACAAGCGATCTACCGAGATCATCTGGTCAATCGTGTATGATGAAGTATATGCCAAAGGAATGGGCTGGTATCAACGTTGGTTGCATTACGCACACCAAACTGGCTGGGATTTGCAATCCGGTCCTTGGAACGGCTTGGTGACGCAACCTACCTTTTATGACTCATTCGCTGACAACGACTTGAGAAAAATTGAGGGTTTCTTGATCGGTAAGCAATATCCTCGCAAAGTGGATGAAAACGGTAATTACTACTACGACACGACCGCAGAGCCTTTGAAAGGTTCAGAGGAGTACAATGGGCAGGATTTGGTATTCGTAAACTACATTAAGTCCATGACCGAGGGCGAAGAAAACAGCGGCGCTCGCTCTATCAAGTATGAGATCCAACCGGGTACTACCGGCGATATGAACAACGACTGGGTGATGTTCCGTTATTCCGAGGTTATCTATAACAAAGCGGAGGCCTTGATGCGTAAGAACGGGGGCAAAGCAACGCAAGAAGTGGTAGATATGATCAACAGCGTTCGTCAACGTTCTTTCAAGGCAGAGGATTGGGAGAAAGCGAAATATACGACCGCTACTCTGACCATGGATGAGTTCTTGGCCGAAAAAGGTAGAGAGTTTGCTTTCGAAGGAATCCGCCGTACAGACTTGGTTCGTTTCAACAAGTTCGTAACCACTTCTTGGTGGGACAAGACTGCATCCAACGAACCAAAGCGTAATATCTTCCCTATTCCGCAAAGACAATTGGATGCTAACGCAAACTTATCTCCGAACGAGGCTAACTCATTGTTCTAAATATCAACTAAGTATAGTAGAAATCCATTATTAACAAATTAGCACTTGACAATGATAGAGGACTACTATACTTATTGATCTGAAAATATAAAAGGTTACCTTTGTCACTATCAAAGGTTATCCTTGGAACTATCAAAGGTGGCCTTTTATGTTTCATCCTTTTCTAACTAATTGATACGACATGATAAATCTCAAGAAATCGATGTGTTGCCTTTTTCTGGCAGCCAGCTCAACAGTAGCGATCGCACAGACCAATGTAGTTGATCTTGTAAACCCGATCATCGGGACAAATGGAATGGGACATACATTCCCGGGCGCTTGCGTACCCTTCGGACTCGTGCAACTCAGTCCGGATACGGATACCATACCGCACAACGTAGACGGTAAATACCAACCTCGCTCCTACGAGTATTGCGCCGGCTATCAACATAAGGATAGCAGCATCGTAGGTTTCAGCCACACCCACTTCAGCGGTACCGGCCACTCCGACCTAGGAGACATCTTGATTATGCCTACCACCGGAACGTTGAAGCTAAATCCCGGTACAGCCACGAATCCCGATGGCGGTTACCGTTCCCGCTTCTCGCATGACACCGAGATATCCCGTCCCGGATACTATGAGGTGATGCTCGCCGATTATGGCGTAAAGGCGCAACTAACCACTACCCAACGGGCCGGCATCCACAAATACACATACCCTACGAACAGTGAGAACCAACGCATTATCCTTGATATGATTCACGGGATCTATAACTATGACGGCAAAGTTCTTTGGACCAATATTCGTGTAGAGAACGATACGCTGGTAACCGGCTATCGTATTACAAACGGTTGGGCACGTACCAACTATACTTATTTCGCCATGTCTTTCTCCAAACCGATCACGCATTACGGATGCGAAGAGAAAGCGAAAGTTAATTATCGGGGCGGTTATGCCAAGTTCAATATGAAAGAGAACTTCCCGGATATCGGAGGACGTAAGATCGTCGCTTATTTTGATTTCGATCCGAAAATGTCTGATGAGTTGGAAGTGAAAGTCGCCCTTTCCGGAGTCAGCACCGAGGGAGCCTTAAAAAATCTACGTGCCGAGGCTTCCGGTGCAGACTTCGACCAATTAGCCGCCAAAGCCTCCGATACTTGGAATAAGGCGCTCTCCGTCATCGACGCGAAAGGAAGCGATGACCAATTGGCTATGCTTTACACCTCCTTGTATCACACGATGATCAATCCTTGCGTATACACTGACGTTGACGGTCAATACCGCGGACTCGACCATAATATCCATCAAGCGGACGGATTCACGAACTATACCGTATTCTCCGTATGGGATACGTATCGTGCCCTACATCCCCTGTTCAATATCATCAACCGACAAGTTAACACGGATATCGCCAAATCCATGTTGAAACATTGCGAGCAAAGCGTTCATCATGCCTTGCCGATCTGGAGCCATATGGCAAACGAGAACTGGTGCATGATCGGTTATCATTCCGTCTCTGTCTTGGCGGACGCTATCGCCAAAGGATTACCGATTGATAAAGACGCCGCGTTAAAAGCGATGATCAGCAGTTCTACGATTCCGTATTATGAGGGAACCAAAGAGTTTATGGAATTAGGTTATGTTCCTTTAGATCGCAACGGTAGCGCAGGCTCCTTGACTTTGGAGTATGCTTATGATGATTGGACAATCTATAATACAGCTTTATTAGCGGGAAACCGATCCGTGGCCGATACCTATAAAAAGCGTGCGTCCAATTACGCGAATGTATTCGATACCTCGATCGGATATGCTCGTCCCCGTTATACGAATGGTAAATTCAAAGAGGACTTCAGTTTGTTAAGCACGCACGGTGAAGGGTTTATCGAGGGAAATGCCTTGAATTATTCCTTCTATGTCCCTCAAGATGTCAATGGTATGATTCAGTTGATGGGAGGCGAGCAAGCATTCATCACTAAAATGGATTCCTTATTCACGATGCATCTTCCCGATGAGTTCTTTGCCGAGACCGAAGACGTAACCAAAGAAGGATTACTAGGAGGTTATGTACACGGCAACGAACCCAGCCATCACATCCCATTCTTATACACATGGACCAGCCAGCCTTGGAAAACCCAATACTGGCAACGTGAGATCATGAATAAGATGTATCGCAACAATATCGACGGCCTTTGCGGTAACGACGACTGCGGCCAGATGTCCGCTTGGTATATCCTTTCCGCCATGGGATTCTATCCGGTTTGCCCGGGTACGGATCAATACGTATTAGGCGCTCCTTACCTTCCCTATATGAAGGTCCGCTTGGAGAATGGCAAGACTTTCGAGGTAAAAGCCGATAAAGTCAGCGACAAGAACCGTTATGTAAAAGCGGTAAAGCTAAACGGGAAACCTTATACCAAAGGATACATCACGCAGGATGACATCATGAACGGTGGAACGCTCACTTTCGAGATGACTTCCAGCCCGAACAAAAAGCGATTGTTCAACGGAGAGGATCGTCCTTATTCACTGACGGATTAACCTATTTTATCAGAAAAAACAGACAAGACTCATGAAGTATAAACAATTAATCAGCGGTGCTTTCCTGCTGTGGACTTGCATCGCTTGCTCCGGCAAAAAGGAACAGGCGGCTACCGTAGCGGAAGCTCCCCCTACTCCTTGGGATAATTATTACATCGGAAAGATCGATTTCAAGAATCTTTCCCCCGAGGCTAAGGGCTCGGCGATCTATGCCGCCGTTATCCCTGATCCGGAAGCTTATATTACCAAGCACGCCCGCAAGGTCGTAGAGACACTTTATTTCACTCCGGAAGATAGTATCCCGGGCATCGAGGAGATCCACTATACATTAAAGGAATACGACGGGGTATCCGCGAAAGACGGAGCGCCCCCTTCCATCAGTATCGTATACAGCACGAAATGGATCGAGAAAAGTTTTGCCAATAACGACACCGCGAAAGTGGATTACGAGACCCGTGGCGTATTATACCATGAGCTGACGCATGGTTTCCAATTGGAGCCTCAAGGCATAGGTAGCTATGGGACTAATAAGACTTTCTGGGCCATGATAGAAGGTGTGGCGGATGCCGTAAGATACCTAAACGGCGGTTTTACCTTGGAAGATCGTCCCAAAGGCGGCCATTATATGGATGGTTACCACACGACAGGCTTCTTCCTCGCATGGCTTACGCAAACCAAGAGCCCGGATTTCCTGCGGAAGTTCAACCGAAGCACATTAGAGGTTATTCCTTGGTCGTTCGATGGTGGCGTGAAATATGCGCTCGGCAATGATTACGACATAGACTCCTTATGGAAAGAATATATGGCAACGATGGGAGATGAAGCGTAGCCCCGGCAAAGGCTACGACCAACGGCGGTAACACTCAACAAGTTACCGCCGTTCTTTTATAGTATCACTCCCGACCTTCCGCCAATAGGCATTATAAGGTCGCAACAATGCCCATCGTAAGCTCCTTATACTGCCCATCCTAACAACCTTACAATGGGCATTGTTACATTATTCCCCTAAAACACCTTCCTTATTTGCATTTCCGTAAACATATATCTACTTTTGCGAAAAAGTAAATATGGAACTTTATACCCGAATCCTGTTGCCGAAAGCACGATTCTCTTTCTCGTATGAGGACCGGGTCGTGATGATGGGCTCCTGCTTCGCCGAGAATATCGGGCGGAAACTGGAAGAGAATAAATTCTCCGTAGATATAAACCCATTCGGTACTCTGTATAACCCGGCTTCCGTAGCGGAAGGATTGAGGATGCTGCTACGCCCGGAGCGTTTCACTCCCGGCGATTTATTCCAGCATGAGGGCATATACCATAGTTTTACCCATCATAGCCGTTTCTCCGCTCCCTCGGAAGAAGAATGCCTAGGCCATATAAACAGCCGCTTATCCGAATCCTCCGATTTCCTGCGAAAAGCGACCCGGTTGGTAATCACGTTGGGAACCGCTTTCGTCTACCGCCTCAAGAGCGACGGGCGAATCGTGTCGAATTGCCATAAGCTACCGGAAAAGATGTTCGATCGGCAACGATTATCCACGCAAGAGATCGTCGAGGACTGGAAACCTCTGTTACTAGCCCTTTGGGAACAAAATCCCGCCTTGAAAATCTTATTTACCGTAAGTCCGATCCGCCACTGGAAAGACGGGGCGCACGAGAACCAACTCAGCAAAGCTACCCTATTGCTAGCCACGGACGCCTTACAGAAAGATTATCCCGACCGAATCGCCTACTTCCCCGCTTATGAGATCCTTATGGACGAGCTCCGGGATTATCGTTTCTATGCGGACGATATGCTCCATCCCTCCCCATTGGCCATTGATTATATTTGGCAACGTTTTATCGAAAATTTCTTATCCACAGACACTTCGGCAATCCTTAAAGAATGGGGTGATATTCAAAAAGCTATTAACCATAAGCCTTTTCAACCGGATAGCGAGGCCTATAAGCGGTTTATCCTTCAAACTTTGTTAAAGATGGAACGAATTAGCGAGAAAATTCCTTCCTTTGATATCAGAAAAGAGATCGAAATAGTAAAGTCTAAACTAAAATAAAAGAATGGAATACGCAATTAAAGAAATAGCAAGAGTTATCGGTGCTAAAACAAACCAATTGCTTGACGATACGGTCAGTTTGTTGTTGACAGATAGCCGTCGTCTCTCCTTCCCGGAACAAAGCCTCTTCTTCGCCTTGAAAACCAAGACGAACGACGGACATAGATATATACAGGAACTCTATAAACTTCGTGTTCGCAACTTCGTGGTAAGCGATATGCTACCGGAGTTCGAGAGCATGAAGGACGCGAACTTCCTGATCGTAAAAGATACGTTACGAGCTTTACAAAAGCTGGCGACTCACCACAGGAAGCAATTCAACATCCCCGTGATCGGCATCACCGGTAGCAACGGAAAGACGATCGTAAAGGAATTCCTCTATCAACTGCTGCATAACGAGTTCAACATCGTACGTTCGCCCCGGAGCTACAACTCCCAGTTGGGGGTTCCTCTCTCGGTATGGCAGATGAGCGAGAAAAATACACTGGGCATCTTCGAGGCCGGTATCTCACAACCGGACGAGATGGAACGCCTGCAACCCATTATCGCCCCCACGATCGGTATCATCACGAATATCGGGGAGGCTCATCAAGAGAATTTCCTCTCCTCCAATCAGAAATGTATGGAGAAGCTGACGCTTTTCAATGATTGCGAAGCCATTATTTATGATGGGGATGATTTATTTATCGCCAATTGTATCGAATCGGCTTGCCTTTCCCATAAAGCGATCGCATGGAGCCGTACGGACTCCGAGGCTCCTTTGTTTATCGAGTCTATCGATAAGAAAGAGTTTGAGACGATCATTCACTGTACTTTACTGGGCTTCAACCGGGTCGTTACCATTCCGTTCACGGACGACGCTTCTATCGAGAACGTGATCCATTGTATGGCGGTTATGCTTTACCTAAAACCCACCAGCGTAAACGACGTAACAAAATTCTTGCATCTTGAGCCGGTGGCTATGCGATTGGACGTAAAGCAAGGTATCAACAATTGCCTGTTGATAAATGATACCTATAACTCGGATATCAACTCCTTGGATATCGCGCTCGATTTCCAACAAAGCCGCCGGGTAGGCAAGCAATTAAAGAGCACTTTAATCCTCTCCGATATCCTTCAATCGGGTACCTTGCCGAAATCTCTATATAAGAAGGTCGCCGATTTGGTTCGCCGTAAGAAGATAGATCGTATCGTCGGTATCGGCCGCGACTTAAAGGAATATGCTTCCGTCTTCGAGATCGAGAAGGAGTTTTACACAACCACCGAGGAATTTATCAAGTCTCCTTCCTTCAAGAAATTCAAGGATGAGTTGATCTTGATTAAAGGTTCCCGCCATTTCCATTTCGAGCAGATCTCCGAGTTGTTGGAGAAAAAGGTGCATGAGACGATCCTAGAGGTAAATCTGGACGCGATCGTACACAACTTCAATCAGTATCGTTCCAAGCTAAAGCCGGAGACTAAGATGGTTTGTATGGTAAAAGCTTTTGGTTATGGAGCCGGCTCTTACGAGTTGGCGAAGACCCTTCAAGAACATCGTTGCGACTATCTGGCCGTGGCGGTAGCCGACGAGGGAGCCGAATTGCGTAAAGAAGGTATCTCGATCCCTATTATCGTCATGAATCCGGAGTTCAGCAGTTTCAATGTCTTGTTCGAGAACCATCTGGAACCGGAAGTCTATAGCTTCCGCCTATTGGATGCCATGATCCGGGAGACCGAGCGCAGAGGGATCACCTCTTACCCTATCCATATCAAGATCGATACCGGCATGCATCGCCTAGGGTTTCAACCGGAGGATGTCCCGGCGATCTGTGAACGCTTGATAGCGCAATCCGGGGTTATCGCCCGTTCGGTCTTCTCTCATTTAGCCGGAAGCGACTCGTACGTCTTCGATGATTTTACCCATCAACAATTGGATAAATTCACCAAAGCCGCAGGGGAACTAGAAAGCGGGTTAGAGTATAAGGTAATCAAACATATCCTAAACTCCGCAGGAATCGAGCGTTTCGCCGCTTATCAAATGGATATGGTACGTTTAGGTATCGGTTTATATGGAGTAAGCGCATCCGGACAAAAAGGCTTACGGAATGTCAGCACCTTGAAGACAACGATCTTACAAATACAAAACGTACCCGCAGGGGATTCGATCGGTTATAGCCGTATGAGTTATGTGAAACGTGATTCCCGGATCGCTATCATCCCGATCGGATACGCCGACGGATTGGATCGCCACTTCAGCAACGGAGGCGGGGAGGTCTTGATCAATGGACAACGCTGCCCGATTATCGGCAACATCTGCATGGACGCTTGCATGATCGACGTCACCGACATCCATGCGCAAGAAGGCGACGCCGTAATTATTTTCGGCGACGAACTACCGGTGAGCGAACTTTCGGATAAACTGAAAACAATCCCTTATGAGATATTAACCTCTATCTCGCCTCGGGTAAAGAGGGTTTATTTCCGGGAATAAGAAGTAACCGCCAACAAAGAATGACTCTACCTTGTTTTAATATCAAGGCACATATTCAAATGTCAGGCTATGATATTCATTTGCGTATGTTGCACATTTTGTGTATGTTTGTGCCGTAATTAATAAACAAGAGGTATGAGTCATAATTTATTGAAAGGCAAGAGAGGCATTATCTTCGGCGCGCTGAATGATATGTCTATCGCCTGGAAAGTGGCAGAAAGAGCCGTAGAGGAAGGTGCGACTATCACGTTAAGCAATACGCCTATCGCTGTTCGTATGGGTCAGGTAGATGCTTTGGCGGAGAAGTTGAACGCGCAGGTAATCCCGGCGGACGCAACCAGCGTAGAGGATCTGGAGACCGTATTTGCGAAGTCAGTGGAAATATTAGGTGGTAAAATAGATTTCGTTTTACATTCTATCGGTATGAGTCCGAACGTACGCAAGAAACGTACGTACGATGATCTGGACTATGGAATGCTGGAAAAGACGTTGGATATCTCCGCTATCTCTTTCCACAAGATGCTACAGGTAGCCAAGAAACAAGACGCTATCGCCGAGAATGGTTCCGTAGTGGCATTAAGTTATGTGGCCGCCCAGCGCACGTTCTTCGGATACAACGATATGGCGGACGCTAAGAGCCTGTTGGAATCTATCGCCCGTAGTTTCGGTTACATCTATGGCCGTGAGAAAGGCGTACGTGTGAACACGATCTCCCAATCCCCGACAATGACAACCGCAGGTAGTGGCGTGAAGGGAATGGAACACTTGATGGACTTTTCTAACAAAATGAGTCCACTGGGTAACGCCAACGCCGACGAGTGCGCGGACTATTGCGTAATGATGTTCTCCGACTTTACCCGCAAGGTAACGATGCAGAACCTATACCACGATGGTGGTTTCTCAAGCATGGGTATGAGCCTCCGGGCCATGAACCAATATAGTAAAGGATTAGAGGAATATACAGACGAGAACGGACACATTATCTACGGCTAATATGTTAGTGAGAATCTATCCGGAGAATCCGAATCAAAAAGAAATAGACAAGGTCGTCAAAGTCCTGCAGGACGGCGGCCTTGTCGTTTATCCTACCGACACGGTTTACGCGATCGGTTGCGATGCGTTAAACGTGCGTGCGGTAGAGAAAATATGTCAGATGAAAGGAGTTAATCCACAGAAAAGCAACCTGTCTATCATCTGCTACGACCTGTCTAATCTTAGTGAATACGCCAAGGTAAGCAACGCCGCTTTCAAACTGATGAAGAAACATCTGCCCGGTCCTTTCACCTTTATCTTACCCACCAGCAGCGAGCTTCCAAAGATTTACAAGAACCGGAAAGAAGTCGGAATCCGTGTACCGGACAATAACATTACCCGTACATTGGTACAATCCTTGGGAAATCCAATCCTAACCATGTCCATCCGTGACGAGGATGAGGTGATCGAATATACGACAGATCCGGAATTGATACACGAGAAATACGAGCATCAAGTGGATATCGTAATCGACGGCGGTTTCGGAGGATTGGAAGCCTCTACGGTTATAGATTGCACGACGGATAATTTCGAGATCGTACGTCAAGGCAAAGGAGAATTGTAGCTATCCACCACGATTTGTATTCGCTCTTCCGGCAGATTAGCGGGAAACTCCAAGCTTATTTCTTGTTGGTCACCCGGCATTAGCGTAATATAGTTATCCGAATAATGTACCGGTAGGATTCGTTTGCCTGTCTCCCTATCAAAAACCTTGATACGGTTGAAGAACGAGATCTGCGAATCAGCGCTCAAACGGACTGTACCTACGAAATTTGAGCCTTCCTTCTTGATATCGGTCTTGATATCCGGTCTTGACTTCGGAAGTTGAGATAAGCTGGTGTAGTCTTTCGGCTCGGTTGTCAGCCAATAAATATTGGGGACGTCCGCATTCAAAGCCAGCCGTAAGAAATAAGCGCCTTGAATCCCTTCCGGAACGGGGATATCCAATAATTCCTGTACCGTATTCGCCTTGGAGTTCGCTCTCGTCTCTTTCTCCCAAAGCAGTTTGCCTTCCAGATTATAAATACGGGCTATAATCGATAAATCCGTATAATCTTTCAGGGTCGTATTCAACAATCCCGCCTTACGAGTTACCGGGTTATAATAGGCATGTAAGGGTTCACAGCCTTTCCGGGTTCCGTACAAGGAAGCATTTACATCGAGAGACCAATCATACATTTGCCCCCGCAAGGATGTCCATGGATTCTGGGTTTTCCAGATCAAGATACCCGTATACCAATCCCACATATGAGAGGCCCAGCCTTCCATAAAACTACGATATTGGTCATAGTTCACGACTTGGGCATACTTACAATAGGTCTCGATATCCTTCACCTCCCCATATCGCTCCAGATGATCGCCATAGCCCAGATCCTTATGATACCGCCACGTATAATTACGAGTAAAACCTTTCCTTGGGAAACCGGCCAAATCCTGTTCCGTCATCATCTCCCGCATACTCTCGACCTCCGGGGAACCAACCGATCCGGCTTCCGGATTAAACGGATGCGAACGGAAGCTAAAGAACCATTCCGGCTCTTGTATACCGTAAGGACCATCCCCATTATCCCCCAAATAATTCCGGGTAAACAACGTATCTGTAGAGAAACTCACGAAAAGACGCTCCGGATCTAGCTGGGGGAAAACCTCCTTTCTCAAACATTGATCGATATCTTTCGCTAAAGGCCATTCATTCGCCCCACACCAGAAACAAAGACTCGGATGGTTACGGATCATTTTCACTTGATCTTCCACGGAGGCGATAAATAAATCATGATTATCGGGATATTCCCAACGACGTTCTCGGGAATCCATCTTAGTCGGATCCTCCCAAGCGCCATTGCAATCACCACTGCCCCACAGATCTTGAAAGACTAAGATACCGAACTCATCACAGGCGTTATAGAATTCCGGCCGTTCCACCAACGCACCTCCCCATACACGGATCATACGCAGATTCATTTCCGCATGGAAACGTACCTCATCCCGATAACGTTCCGGAGAAAGACGAAGCAGCCAATCGGAATTAATATAGTTACCACCCGTGACGTATATTTTCTGTCCGTTCACGAAGAAACGGCGTCCCCCGTTATCCGGACATTTATCGGAAGTAATCTCCCGGATACCGTAACGCAGCCGTTCCCTGTCACTCACTTGATTCCCGATCTCAAAAGAGAGGTTCATATCATATAAAGGCTGCTCACCGATACCGCTAGGCCACCATAAACGAGGATTCTTTACCGCTAAAGGATTCAAGGATACCGTTTTCTTCTCGAATGGCGATAAAGTAATCGGCTGGGTTAAGCGGGTTCCGTTCGTCTCACAAACCAATAGCCCCTTTAAGGAAGTGCTCCCGGTATTCTCTAGCTCGACAGAGGTATTCACAAAAGCCTCCCTTTGAGTTTTCGTTTCCGGATCACGTACGCCGGGTACCTTGGTCACGACATAAGGAGAAGAGAGGCATACCGGCCCGGTTGTCGTAATAGAGACCTCATCCCAAATACCCGTATTCCGGTCACGTACCGGTTGTATCCAGTCCCAACCCGGCGTATATTGCATCGTATTATTCCGGGCGATCTGCCCATCGCCACCTTGTCCGCCATTCGGATTTCCGGCATGTGTAGGTGGATAAACCAATACCGCTAATACATTGGGGGCATCCGTACGAAGATAAGGGGTTATATTAAAAGTCTTCCTCAAGAACATGCCCTCATGGGTATTTCGATTGATCCGCTTACCATTTAAAAAGATTTCCGCCTTATAATTAATACCCCGGAAATTTAACCAGACATTACGTCCCTCTGGTAAATTATTGATAGTAAACTGACGAGTAAACCAATAAGTATAGAAATCATTGCCGACCTCATGTATATCGGGTATCAGATTGTTATTCAAGCCGAACTCGGGAGCCGGATACATATGGTTCTCCAAAAGTGTAGTCAATACCGTGCCTGGCACACGGGCCGGAAACCATCCTGTTTTATCCAAAGGCGCCGCGCTCAACCGGTTTCCATCCATTTTCACTTCATTCGCTTTCCGGGCATACCAATCTGAGTGAATCAAGGTTTTCTCTCCCGGCTCAGGAATCGCCAACAAGGCTTGCTCCTCTGCTGATACGGGCTTTAACCAGCAAGCCAGACAAAGCCAACAAAATAAATAAATACGTCTGTTCATCATATAATCTTAGATTTATCCTTCTAAAGTACTACAAAATTTAGAAGGGCCTCTTCGCAAACTCGAAGAAGCCCTTTCATTACATATTATTTAACAATAAAACCTATTAATGCCGATTAGAAATTACCTACACCAGCCTTATCCCACCATACATGAGTGCCACCTTTATCACCGGAGATCGAACCCGTATTCTCTTGGTTCAGCAGCTCGATACCTTTTTGATATTCCACGGTATTCGTATTATCCTCATTATCGGAATACAATAAACGACGAACCTGTTCATTCGTATCAATATCCCCATTACTCTTATTCACGCGGTTCGGGAATAATTTCGGATAACCTGTACGACGAAATTCCGCCCAAGCCTCGCAAGACAACGGGAAGTTCGCAATCCATTTCTGTGTGATAATACGTTGTAATTTCTTCTCATTAGTCGCACTCTCATCCCACTTAACCGTAATATCATTCTGAGCCTTGATGCTGTTTTGACCATTAACCGGGTCGACGAAGTCCTTTTGTGTTGTCGTGCCACTGATATAGGCATCGATCTCTGTTTCTGAAATTGAACTTACTCCGGCCAGACTTCCCTTATAAGCCAACTGATTCTTAATAGAAACACGGATACCTTGCTCATACAGTTCCTTCGCCGTACCTCCCATGTTACTCCAACCACGCAACGCACCTTCCGCACGCAAGAAATAACCTTCGGCTGCCATCATTACCGGTAAAGCTGTTGTATAAGAACAAACGATCTTCGAGAAGTTACCCCATTGATTCGGTTTAGCAGGCAAGTCACAGCCGCCACGAATACCTAAATATTGAGTACCGGATACAATCGTCTTCCCATCCTCACATTCAACATCAGCTTGGTTCTTCGTCATATACAGCGGTAAGCGAGGATCTTGGAATCCTTCCAGTATCGTAGTTAAGTTAGCGTTCATGCCACTATCTCCCCATTCGAACATACGAGTTTGCTCATTACTCAAACTCTTATTGATCAATACATCCTGCTTTAAGATAGCGCCCTTGGCAGCCTCTTCAGCTTTTTGTTTAGCTAAAGTCGGGTCGGCCTTCACGATACGCAAGGCTGCACGTAGCTTTAATTGATTGGCTACTTGAATCCACATATCCAAATCGCCATTACACCAATAGTCGAATGACTGTCTCTCCTCCAATGTGGATTTCGGACTCTGGAAATCTTGAAGCGCTTTATCTAACAATTCGAAAATGGAGTTATAAATGCTCTGCTGTGTATCATAAGAGAACGAAGCACCATTTGTCGGATCTTCGATGCAAGACGTATAAGCTACCGGGCCGTAAACATCCGTCAACATCTGGACCGCATAAGCCTGAACAACACGCATCATTCCCGCATAGTCTGTCAATCCTTGTTCGTCACAAGAGGCGATCAAACGACGTGTATTATTGAAAATGTGTAAATAAACATTCTCGTACATACCTCCACAAAAACTACGATTCAACGCATAATCCACGTTACCGGAACCATTGAAATTATGTGGTGTCATGAAATAACCGCTAAACAAGTCTACGTTCAAACTAAAGCAGTACTGGAACAAGTTCTGTTGCGGAGCATATACATAAGACAGCGGTTCTTTAAACTGCGCAGAGAAAGGAAGAGTGTTCGGGTCTACCTCATACTGATCGGTATTCAATGTCTCAAAATCGTCTGTACAGCTCACGGTTGTTAATCCTGTGCTAAAAGCTAAAGCTGATACAGCCGCATATTTTAGAATTCTATTTAGTTTCATAAGTAATACCTGTAAGATTTAGAAATTAAGTTTTAAGTTCAAACCAAAGCTACGGGTTGTCGGCAACGCAAACATATCGATACCCTGCCAGCCATTACCCGTTCCAGCAGCTACATCCGGATCCATCGGAGCATCCTTATAGAAGAAGAACAAGTTACGTCCAATGATAGAAGCGGTCAAGTTTTTACCTGCGCCAAACAAGTTGCGGAAGGTATAACCAAATGATAACTCACGCAAACGAACATTAGTTGCGTCATATACGTACTGGGAAGTCAAGATATTAGAGTTGTAGCTTGTACCACCGGTAGTTGAATAATACAATTGCGGGTCAAATTGTACTCCATCGACCTCTGCAAAACCTGCGTCACGAGCCAAACCAGAACGTTCGGAAACGCCCCAACCATCCATGGTAGCCTCAGTCATCGACAAGACCTTACCGCCAACCTTCGCATCGATTAAGAATGACAACGTGAAATCTTTATAGTGGAAGGTATTAGTCCAACCCATGTTCACTTTCGCATTCATATCGCCCGCATAAACAAGATCTTTATTATCGGATCCAGCTAATACAGGGGCACCGGTATCAGAGACAATAGGCTTTCCGTTATCATCACGTTGTAAGTCGCGAACATAAAGGTCTCCGAAATGCCCACCTTCTTTCAAGAGCACTTTGGCACCTGTACAATAACTTGTTAGGTTCCACTCGGAAAGCTCGTCGGCCAACTCTATAATCTTGTTATTATTGTAAGAGAAGTTAAAGTTCGTGCTCCAGCTGAAATTATCCGTAAATTGATTATACCAACCTAGACTAACCTCGAAACCTTGGTTTTGTACGTTACCAGCATTAATATAACGGCTCTTCAAACCAGTTTCCCATGGAGCGGAGATGTCAAAATATTGATTTTTGGTATTTGTCTTATAATAGGTCAAATTTACGTTGAAACGATTCTGGAAGAATGTACCATCAAAGCCGACTTCCAACGAATTTGTCTTTTCTGGTTTCAACGTACGGAAAGATGATTTTTCCGGCGGATTCAACGCTCCTTGATCTCCTAATGTATAACGCTCGTTGGTCACACCGATAGGCACATCGTTACCTACAATAGAATAAGAAGCACGTAACTTGAATAAATCCACGTTCTTGCCGAAATCAATAAATCTATCCAACAAAACACTTGCTCCAACAGACGGATAGAAGAATGAAACACCATCTGTAAACGCCAATGTTGAGGACCAGTCGTTACGGGCACTAACATCGATAAACAGACCTTCCTTATAACCAAATTGGGCAGTAGCAAACACTGAATTTAAACGTTTCTCGGCCAAAGTCTTTGTAGTCTGTAATTTATAATAGTTAGCCGGAGAGAAGATATTAGGATAGTAAGCACCACTTGTAATCACGCCCGCATCGTTAACAGAGAACTGAGAATCACCCCAACCGATCAATTCTAAAGAAGAACTTTTTGTCTTTTGGTAGCTTCCACCCGCGGTTACAGACAAAGAATAAGTATCCTCCCAAGTCTTATTATATTGGGCCAACAAATCACCATAAGTCTGCTCGCTATTCACGCGTGTGTCTTTCATCGTACCCAGCAAGTTACGGCCTGCTGTACTAGACGCATATTCATTCAAGTTCCATGTCTCATCACCACGTTCATAACGCAGGCGACCTGTAACAGAAAGACCTTCCATTATGTCATACTTGACACTACCGCCAAACTCATAGCGATTACGATAAGAAACCGGTTTTTGGCGATTCAACATCCAGTATGGATTGGAGAACTGCTCTTGAGCGGTATTTGTCCAATTGTGTACATTTATATTTCTTGTCCCATCGTACACCTCATAGTTACTCTTATAATAATCCCAGTCCTCTCCTCTTGGAAACAAGTAAGCGCCCAAAGTAGGATTACCCACATAACCGGCAGTCGGCTGGTTCTCGATATGCTGATTATTATAACGAGCGGACACGTCTACATGAAGTTTTGTCCATAGGTTAAAGCCAACCTTCGCTAGCAAGTTATGGCTCATATATGTATTCTCCGGAACGATACCATTAGAAGATACATTCGCATAAGAAAAATAAGATGAGATATTATCATTACCACCAGCCAACGAGATAGAGTTGTTGGTCGTATAGCCAAGATTATAATAATCCTTCGCATAGTTTGGAGAAGAAGAAGCAAGCTTATCGCCCCAGCTAAACGTTCCTTGGTTACTTACGCCATAAGAATTCTGGAACTTCGGTAACACCATCGGAGTCTCAACCGTCGTATTGCTAGATACATTTATAGCGACTTTTCCAGACTGCGACGACTTAGTCGTAACCATAATGGCACCGTTGGCAGCGACCGCACCATACAAAGCAGCGGCGGAAGCACCTTTCAACAAGGTAATCTGAGCGATATCGTCCGGGTTGATAGTAGACATGGCATCACCACCGTCACGACCACCACCATAAGATCCATCAATCTGTGAATCCGAGACATTCATCATCATAGGAACACCATCCACAACGATCAACGGCTGATTATTACCACTAATAGATTTATTACCACGGAACAAGATCTTGGAAGAACCACCCGCACCCGTAGAGTTCGGGGTAATCTGCAAACCAGCGCTCTTTCCTTGTAAAGAGTTGATCATATTCACATTCTTAATCTCGTTCAAGTCCTTACCGCCTACCGTTTGTGCGGAATAAGTCAAAGTCTTTGATTCACGTTTGATACCCATCGCCGTTACGACAACCTCATCCAAAGCCTCTGCGTCTGAAACCATCGTAACATCGATTTTCGTACGGCCATTTACAGGCTCCTCAATCGTTTTCATACTTAAATAAGAGAATACCAAAATAGAGTTTGCGTCAGCCTCCAAGGTATATTTTCCATCAAAGTCAGTAATGGTACCGGTTGTCGTACCTTTTACTAACACGTTCACTCCTGTTAGTGGCTCATTTAGATCCTTGTCAATGACGACACCACTAATCGTTAGTTTCTGTGCATATCCTGTAACACACAGAAAAAACGCCAATAATAAGATAAATGACTTTCTCATGAAAAATCGTTTTTGATTTAAGTGATTCTACATTTGTGCTTTTTTAATTTTCATACTCTTTTTAGAGAGATCGGGCTCTCTTTTCTTTCTTTTTTAGTGCATAGGCATTTACTCTTTTTTGTTTAAAGTTATTATTATGTTCATACAGAAATCTCTTTCTATTTAAAATCAAACGGTTATATTTTAAATAATAATAACAACGTAGTATCATTAGAACTAAGTCGTTTTTCATGTTTTGACAGACAAATATATATATAATAACTATACATACAAGTTAAAACGTAACAAAAATCAGTATGTTCCTCACTTTTTCAGGTGTTTGCGATAACACATAGTCAAATTTTCATCATCCCTCAATAAATTAAATATGTTAATTTGATTTAGTTCTAATGAAACTAACAACAAATTTCAATTAACATAATTTTCCTTCATTATCTTCTTCCTCCTATAACATCCAATCGCTATCTGACTATCATCTTGGAATAAAATTACAGCTCTATTTATAAGCTTCGAAAACAACTCAGTCAGGAAATTAACCATTAACTCTAATTTCTTCCACAAATATTCAATGATTTGCACAGATTATCTCTACATTTGCGATATATATATTAATGTATTGACTATGAACTGGACCCAGCTATTATCCGGCAAGCGTTTCGGGATGGAAGAGTATCACGAGCGGAAACACGAGAGAACTGATTTCCAACGTGACTATGACCGTTTGATTTTCTCATCCCCTTTTCGAAGACTACAAAACAAGACACAGGTGTTCCCCCTTCCGGGAAGTATCTTTGTACATAACCGACTTACACATAGTCTGGAAGTATCATGCGTAGGACGTTCATTGGGTAATAACGTAGCGAAAGGACTTATGCAAAAATATCCGGACGGCAGTATCAACTTCCCGGAGATAGGTTCCATCGTATCAGCCGCTTGCCTTGCCCATGATATGGGAAACCCTCCATTCGGGCATTCCGGAGAGAGAGCGATCTCCGCTTACTTCTCCGAAGGGAATGGGCGAAAACTAGAAGAGAAAGTACGGAAGGAACGGGGACGCTGGGAAGACTTCGTCCATTTTGAAGGTAACGCAAACGCCATGCGGTTGCTGACCCATCAGTTCATTGGACGCAGAAAAGGGGGATTTGCCTTAACATATAGCACATTAGCCTCTATCATCAAATATCCTTACGCATCCATCTATTCAGGAAAGAAAGGGAAATTCGGCTTTTTCCAATCGGAGGAGGGAAGCTATCTGCAAATCGCCCAAGAGCTAGGGATCGGACATAGCCCGGAAGCCCCGGACAAATTTCTTCGTTACCCGTTAGTTTACTTAGTAGAGGCGGCAGACGATATCTGCTATCAAATTATGGATATAGAAGATGCTTGCAAACTACATATCCTGACCACCGAAGAGGCCATACAACTATTATTGGGATTTTTCGAAGGAGAGCGGTTGGAGCATATCCGCAAGGTCATGCATATGGTAGACGATACCAATGAGCAAATCGCCTATCTGCGTTCTTGTATTATCGGGCTATTAGTGGATGAATGTTCCCGTGTCTTTTTAGAGAACGAGGAAAGCATCCTCAATGGTACCTACAGCACTCCGTTAATCAGTAACATATGCGATCAAGCCAAGCAGGCTTACGCTAATTGCTCGGCTACAGCATACAAGAAAATATATAAGGCAAAAGAAGTGCTCGACATTGAATTAGCCGGTTATCATATTTTCAGCCATCTGATCGACAGCCTGACCGAGGCCGTGATGAACCAAGAGCATGCTTACAGCAAACTGCTCTTACAACGGATACCGGAGCAATACGACACAAACGCTCCTACTACATATGGCAAGATACAATGCGTACTCGATTATATCTCCGGCATGACCGATGTATATGCGCTCGATCTATACCGTAAAATCACCGGTATGAGCCTGCCGGCCGTTTGATGTTGTAATAAAGTGTTAGAATTCTTCCCGGTACTTGCTTTCCATGCGATCATCCAAGATACTTAGATAGCTTTTATAGCGGGACTCGCTGATTAGCCCATCGTTAACGGCTTGAATGACGGCGCAGCCCGGTTCATGACGGTGCGTGCAGTTATTGAAACGGCATTCTTCCGAGTATTTAAACAACTCCCGGAAATAATGGGAGATCTCAGCGTCCGCCATCTCGATCGTTCCAAATCCTTTGATACCCGGAGTATCGATCAAATAGCCTCCCCCGGGAAGAGAAATCATCTCGGAAAAGGTGGTCGTATGCATTCCTTTGTTATGATATTCGGAGATATCACCGGTACGGAGATTCACCCCCGGCACCAGTTTATTGATAATCGTGGATTTTCCGACACCCGAATGGCCGGACAAAAGCGTAATCTTATCTTTTAGATCCGCTTTCAAGGCATCCAAACCTTCCTCGGTCCGGGCACATAGCGTCGAACAGGGATAACCAATCGAGGTATACAACTCGATTAAATTCTCCAACGCTCTTTGATCCTCATTATTATAACGATCAATCTTATTGAAAACTAATTTAACGGGGACACGATAAGCCTCGGCTGTCGCCAAGAAGCGATCGATAAATATCGTTGTTGTTATAGGATAATTCACCGTAACGATCAGCATCGCCTGATCCAAGTTCGCGGCGATAATATGCGATTGCTTCGATAAGTTAGAGGCACGACGGATGATATAATTCTTACGCTCCTCAATCTCTGTAATAAAAGCGGTTCCTTCTTTATTAATATCGATTACGACACGGTCTCCTACCGCGACCGGATTGGTACTCTTTATGTCTTTCAGACGAAAGTTCCCCTTGATCTTACTCTCTATATCTCGCCCGTCTTCCGTACGGACCGTATACCAACTACCTGTGTTTTTTATTACCAGTCCCCTCATGAGAATTGAAAATTGAGAATTGAAAATTGAGAATTGGAATAAGGACTCAATGGGGTTCCTTAATTCTCAATTCTCAAGTTTCAACTTTCAATTATTTAAACGGTCATTACTTCTTTTTCTTTAGCGGCGTAAAGCTCATCGATCTTTTTGATAAACTTATCATGGATTTTCTGAACCTCTGCCTCGGCGTCTTTCTCTACGTCCTCGGGAACCCCATCAGACTTGATGCTTTTCTTCAAAGCCTCAATAGCGTCACGACGAGCGTTACGAACGCTGATCTTCGCATTCTCCGCCTCCTGCTTACATTGTTTCACCAATTGACGGCGACGCTCCTCAGTCAACGGAGGAATACCTAAGCGGATCACCTCACCGTTATTCTCCGGCGTGATACCTAACTCAGAATCCAGAATACCTTTCTCAATATCGCGGATGATCTTCTTCTCCCACGGAGTGATCATGATAGTCCGTGCGTCCGGAACCGTCACCGTAGCCACGTTAGTAAGAGGAACAGGCGCCCCATAATACATTACCTTCACACAATCGAGGATTTTCGGATTAGCCTTACCAGCCCGAATGTGAGACAATTGCTCGTCCAGATACTCAATGGCGAACGTCATCTTCTCTTCCCCTGCTTTGATCAATTGTTTCGTATCTATCATAAATATACGTTTTTTGTTTGCGAATCTTTTAATTAACAAAAGTAATAAAGATTTCCAACTTCGCAAACATATAATTAAAATACTCCCTAACAAAAGATTTATAGTACCATACAAAAGCTTATCGCCCTCACTGTTTACTTAACTTAGGCGTAAAGAATAGTAAGTAGGCTACGCCCACGCACAACACCAGCACCGCTCCTACTTGAGAAGCCAACAT
>OLZW01000416.1_pt1 | contig 35978 bp, 29 predicted proteins | sample 1674281 | NCBI WGS metagenome assembly OLZW01 (sample SAMEA103958157, study PRJEB25191) | human gut metagenome | biome: human-associated habitat [ENVO:00009003]; feature: intestine environment [ENVO:2100002]; material: feces | place: Germany | collected 2013/2015
CTCTAAAACAGCATCGATCGTCGCAGCGTTGATGCCGCCGTCAACTTCAATATCGGTCTGAAGTCCCCGCTCTTCGATCATGGTACGCAGCTCTTTCACCTTTCCGGTGCAGTACGGAATGTATTTCTGGTTTCCAAATCCAGGATTTACAGTCATCAGAAGTACCATGTCCACTTTCTCCAGAAGGTAATCCAGCTCATGCAGAGAAGTAGAAGGGTTCAGTGCAATACCGGCTTTCTTTCCCAGCTGATGGATCTGCTCGATTGCACGGTCCGGATGTTTGCAGGCCTCTGCATGGATCGTGATGATATCCGCCCCGCTTGTCGCTGTCTCTTCGATATAACGCTCCGGCTGTTCTACCATCAGATGGACGTCAAATACCATATTGCTCATTTTCCGGATGGATTTGATGATCGGGAATCCAAATGAAATGCTCGGTACAAACATACCGTCCATCACATCAATATGAAGATAGTTTACGCCTGTCTGCTCAACTGCCTTTATTTCCTCTCCCAGTCTTGCAAAATCTGCGGAAAGAATAGACGGTGATAATTCGTACTTCATAAAAATCAGTACCTCCTTTTTTGTTTCAGTTCTTCATACAGTTCTTTATAGCTTTCGTAGCGTATAGAACTGATCTTTCCTTCTGCCAGTGCTTCTTTCACACCGCAGTCCGGCTCGCTGATATGACTGCATCCCTTGAACCTGCAATACGGCTCATACTCTTTGAATTCCGGATAAAAATTCTGCAGATCTTCCTTCTCAAATCCCGGAATATATAACGTACTGAATCCCGGTGTATCCATAATGTATGTATCTGCTGCGATCGGTATGATCTCCGAATGGCGTGTCGTATGCTTTCCACGCTCGATCTTTCTGCTGATACTTCCGGTCTCCATCTGCACATTTGGCTGGAGACGGTTCACCAGTGATGATTTTCCAACGCCGGAAGGTCCTGCGACCGCGGTTGTCCTGCCATCTAACAGCTCATGCAGTTCGCGGATCCCCTCCTCTTTTTCTGCACTGGTATAGAGAACGGAATAGCCGCACTTTCTGTATACACCCGCAAATTCCTCAATCGCCTGTTCCTCTAACAGATCTTTTTTGTTAAAACAGATCGTCACAGGAACATCCTGATATTCCATCATGATCAGAAAACGGTCTAACAGATTAAAGTTTGGCTGCGGTTTTGCCGCTGCAAAAATGATCAGCGCCAGATCGATATTCGCAACTGCCGGGCGGATCAGTTCATTTTTCCGCGGCAGGATTTTTTCAATGTTTCCTTTTTTTGTTTCTTCGTCAACAATCGCAATCTCCACATCATCTCCGACCAGCGGCTTGATCTTCTGATTGCGGAACGCACCTTTTGCCTTACATTCATAAATTCCGGGTTCTCCTACATGAACGTAGTAGAACCCGGAAATTCCTTTTACAATCTTTCCCTGCATATATTACCTTTTGTTATTATTCTGCCTTGAATGAGATTGGAGACACGATCTGGGATGATCCAAGCTGCTGTCCATCTGCTCCAAGCCAGTCAATCTTTAATGAACCGCTGGATGCTAACATTCCGGATTTGGAAATGCTGAGACCTTCCTCCCCGAATAAGGAGATAGACTGGTTCGTCCACTGCTCTAAGATATTACCTGTTCCGTCTGCTCCATCATACAGATAAATATTGGCTGCTGCCACGGATTCATTATTTGGTTTTTTGATGTTCAGATTGATCTTATAAGTAGTAGGCTTTACTTCCTGTGCTGGTTCTGCACCCATACTTACCACAAAATCAACTGCGGTTCCAGCATCCACTGCTGTATCTGCAACCGGACTCTGGGAAATGATCTGTCCGCTTGCCACGCTGTCACTGTAGGCGCTTGACACATTACCAACGGCAAGACCGACATTCTGGATGGCAGATCTTGCTGCATCCTCGGTAAGTCCTGTCACGCCAGGTACTGCTACACTTGTTGTCTCTGCCTGCTCTTTACCACGGCTGATCACGATCTTGACATTGTCCCCTGCTTTTGCAAGAGATCCCGCATTCGGGCTCTGTTCGATGACATTTCCCTGTGCGACATCCGCACTGTATGCATAATCTTTTACCGGAGTAAATCCTGAATTTGTCAGTGTATTGTAAGCAGTTGTCTCATCCATGCCTGTCACGGAAGGAACGGAAACCTCTCCTTTTCCGCTGCTTAAGGTAACTTCCACTGTTGTGTTCGCCTCTGCCTTTGTCAGTGCATCCGGTGTCTGGCTTACGATCTGTCCCTCATCATATTGGTCAGATGCAACGGTTCCCGCATTCTTCTTGATTCCGAGACCCTTTGCATTGAGCTGCTCTTTTGCCTCGTCGAATGTAAGACCCTTCAGATCCGGCACTTCAATTCCGTCTGTCTGGGTTTCGGATGTCTCAGTGTTTGCTTTGTTGGAAGATCCTCCGAATTTAAAATCTCCGAAGAAGCTTACCAGAATAAAAATGATCAGTGCGACAATGATGACACCGGCAGCAATCCCCATGATCGTGATCGCCTTATCCATTTTCGGATTCATCTCTTCGAGTTCATCATCATCATATGCCTCTTCGTCGTCCTCGTCATCCTCTTCGAAGCGGTCACGCTTTTCAAATTTGTCTCTGTGATTCTGATTATGTGACACAACATCCTCATCGCTGAGATAAATATTGCTTGTTTCCTGCTTGATCTTATTGATCTCTTCTTCCCCGATCACACGTGTCTTCTCCTGGGAAACCGGTGCGATCACAACGAAGTCTTCATTTGGGCTGATCAACGCTTTTCTTAAATCTGCAAGCAGCGCTGTCATGGACTCATAGCGTCTGTCCGGATTCTTCTGCGTACATTTTAAGATGATCTTTTCCATACTGATCGGAAGATTTGGTGCGTAAGCACTCGGTGGAACGATCTCCTCCTGCAGATGCTGGATCGCCACCGCAACGGTCGTATCTCCGTCAAACGGTACTCTTCCGGTCACCATCTCATACATTACGATACCAAGGGAATAAATGTCACTCTTGCCATCCACAAAGCCGTTTCTCGCCTGCTCCGGGGATGCGTAATGAACAGATCCCATCACATCGGAACTGATCGTGTTGGATGTTGCGGCTCTTGCGATACCAAAGTCTGTGACTTTTACTTTTCCCTCTGTGGAGATAATGATGTTCTGCGGCTTGATATCCCGGTGGATAATGCCTTTGTTATGGGCAGCCTCAATACCTCTTCCCACCTGGATCGCAATGCTGACAGCCTCCTTGAATGTGAGCTGTCCTTTTTTCTCAATATAAGTTTTTAAAGTGATTCCTTCCACATACTCCATCACGATGTAATGCATGCCATTTTCGCTGCCTACATCATAGATGTTTACAATATTCGGATGTTCTAATCCGGCCGCCGACTGGGCTTCCGTGCGGAACTTTGTCACAAAATTGACATCCTCCGAAAATTCCGGTTTCAATACTTTAATCGCTACAAAACGTCCAAGTGTATGATCTTTCGCTTTGTATACATCTGACATTCCGCCAGTTCCTATCTTGTTTACGATCTCATAACGATCTCCAACAAACATACCTTCCGTTAACATTCCTTCACCTCATCAGAAAATGGTTCTATCAACACAACCGTAATATTATCTTTTCCGCCATTCTCGTTGGCAGTATCTATTAATTTTTCTGCTTTCTCAACAATATCTCTCTGTCCGAGCACGATCTTTTTGATCTCTTCATCCTCGATCATGTTCGTCAGACCATCCGAGCACATTAAAACTGTGTCTCCCGGCTTTAACTCAACCTCAAAAAAATCCACGGACAACTCGGGAACAACGCCCACCGCCCGTGTGATGATGTTCTTATCCGGATGATCTTTCGCATCCGCTTTATCCATCTCTCCTAAACGGACCATCTCTTCTACCAGAGAATGATCCCTTGTGATCTGCCTGATAGCTTCGTGATTTATTAAGTATAAACGACTGTCCCCTACATTGGCAACATGCAGATGATCTCCGATCACTGTGGCAGCTACCACTGTAGTTCCCATTCCTGCCTTGGCGGCATCCCTGCCCGCCTCTTCCAAAAGACCTCTGTTTGCCGCCTCCACAGCTTCCTTCATTGCTGCTACCGGCTCTGTCTGTCCGGATGTTTCAATCGTCTCTACAATCTTTTCTACTGTGAATCTGGAAGCATACTCACCTGCTTTGTGACCGCCCATGCCATCCGCAACCAGAAAAAGGTTCGGCAGCTTTCCTACTGCGTTCTCAGACGTATACATATAATCCTGATTCATCTCACGTCGCCTTCCAATATGTGTCATGGAAAACGTCTTCATTTACCAATTCCTGCCTTTCTTACTGCTACATCTGTGCATTCCATGCGGAATGTTTCATAAACTTCACTTATCATTGTTATCTGCGCGGACTCTGTCCGACGCACTTTATTCTATCACACGTACTGTAAAAGAACAAGTCAACTTCCCATATAACGTTTTCGAAGCTGCCCACAGGCTCCGTCAATATCTCTTCCCATCTCCCTGCGGATGGTTGCATTGATCCCGTTTTTTTCCAGTTTGTTCTTAAATTCCGTTGTCACTCTCACATCCGGCTGCACATAGTCGCGCTCCTTGATTGGATTTACCGGGATGAGGTTTACATGACAGTTGATGCCTTTGATCAGTCTGCACAGATTCCTTACATCCTCGTCCGTGTCATTCACGCCTCCCACTAAACTGTACTCAAATGTGATTCTTCTGCCTGTCTGCTCAAAATAATATCTGCAGGCATCGATCACTTCATGAATCTCATATTTATTTGCGACCGGCATCAATTCCAACCGCTTTTCCTGCGTGGATGCATGCAGGGATAATGCCAGAGTGATCTGCAGTTTTTTGTCTGCAAGTTCCCGCATACGCGGAACAATTCCACAGGTGGATACTGTCACATTTCTCTGGCTGATATTTAATCCATTTTCATCGGTCAGAAGTTCAATGAACTTTAACAGGTTATCGAAATTATCCATTGGCTCCCCGGTTCCCATCACGACCACATTGGAAACCCGCTCGCCGGTGTCTCTTCCAATCTGATAAATCTGGTCTAACATCTCAGATGGGGTCAGTCCTCTCACGAGACCGTCCAATGTAGATGCGCAGAATCGGCATCCCATGCGGCATCCCACCTGTGAAGAAATACAGACCGAATTGCCATGTTTGTATCGCATGAAAACGCTCTCAATGACATTTCCGTCATCTAACAGAAACAGGTATTTCCTCGTTCCGTCGATTTTGGAGATCTGTACTGCCTCCTGTTTTATGCTGACCAGATGACTGTTCTCTTTTAACTTTTCGATCAGCGCCTTTGGGATATTGGTCATCTCCTCAAAAGACGCTGCCTGCTTCCCATGAAGCCACTGGTAAATCTGCTTTGCACGGAACGCTTTCTCTCCAAGCTGCTCCATGAACACGGTCAGTTCTTTCAGATTCAGCGATCTGATATCTGTCTTTTCCTTTTGATCCATAATTCTCCTTCATTCATCAGAAGCTCCAGAAGTCTCTCACGCTTTTTTCTGTAATTTTGCCAGAAAAAATCCGTCTCCATATGTTTTCTGCGGAAAAATCTGCTGCATTTTCACAAGTTCAAACTGCGGATGCTGTTTTAAAAACCATGTGACATTGTCTTCATTTTCCATTTTATCCATTGTACAGGTGGAATATAACAATGTTCCGCCCACCTTTACATACTGACAGACAGTTTCTAACATATTTCTCTGTAAAGAGACGAGTTCCTGCTCTGTCTGTAATGTCATCTTATATTTTATATCCGTCTTCCTACGCATGACGCCAAGCCCTGAACACGGAAGATCGGCGATCACCACATCTGCTTTTCCAATGGAAGCCTCATCCAGAACCGTTGCATCCATCTGTACTGCACGCATATTAGAAAGCTGATGTCTTGCGATATTCTGTCTTATAAGATCAGTCTTATACTCCGTGAGATCTCTCGCCTCCACCATACCGGTTCCCCCGAGTTTTTCTGCCAGATGGACGCTCTTTCCTCCAGGTGCTGCACACACATCAATGATATAGCTGTCCTTCTTTGGAGCAACCGTTTCCGCTACCATCATGGAGCTCACATCCTGCACATAAAAGAGTCCCTCACGAAAACTTGCCAATGCATTCAGATGGTCAAACCCGGAGATCATAAATGCATAGTTTAATTCCGGCATATCTGCGCAGACCATTTTCTCTGCGGTAACGCCTTCCTCTTTCAACCGCTTTTCCAGCGCTTCCGGTGTGATCTTCAGAAGATTGGTACGGATCGTAACCGGTGTCTCCTGCAAAAATGCCTGCAGCACGCTTACCGTCTGCTCCATGCCATAATCGTTGATCCACTGTCTCACGATCCACTCCGGCATGGAATAACGCACAGACAGATATTGGATCTGGTCTTTCTGCCCATCCGGGTAAGTGATAGTGCTTAAATTGCGGCTGATATTGCGCAGTACCCCGTTTACAAAACCGCTCAAAGAACCAAACCCTTTTCTCTTTGCCAGTTTCACTGCCTCATTGCACACTGCGGAGTCCGGGACGGAATCCATATATTTTAACTGATACACGCTCATCCGCAGAATATTGCGGATGACCGGTTTCATTTTGTTTACCTTCACTTTGGAGAACTGATTGATGATATAGTCAAGCTCGATCATGTACTGGATGGTTCCCTCAGACACTCTCGTGATAAAGGCTCTCTCTTTTTTTTCCAGATACTGATACTTATCGAGCACGGAACGGATCACAAGATGGCTGTAACTGCCCTCTTTTGTCACTTCCATCAGGATCCCGAGGATCAGTTCTCTTGTATTGACAGAATCAGTCACGGTCTCTTCCTCCAAATAACAGTACCAGACGCAGTAACTGTAAAATAGCTGCTGCCGCACTTGCCACATAAGTCAGTGCCGCTGCTTTTAACACTTTTTTCGTGTATGGGAGCTCACTGTCACTCAAAATGCCCTGCTCGCCTAAAATGCGCAATGCCCTTGCAGATGCATTAAACTCTACCGGCAATGTCACAAGCTGGAATATCACTGCAAAAGAGAAGCAGATGATTCCAAGATTGATCAGAACTGCCCCTGTATTTCTTGTAAAGAATAATCCGATCAGAATCAATGGCCATGCAAGTGTGGAACCAAGATTGGCTGCCGGGACAATCGCTGTGCGCAGTGTCAGTGGAAAATAGCTGTTCTGATGCTGGATTGCATGTCCACACTCATGTGCTGCAACTCCAACGGCTGCAACCGATGTGGAATTGTATACAGAATCCGAAAGATTCAATGTCTTTGCAGACGGATTGTAATGGTCGGTCAGATTTCCGGATACATGCTGGATCGTCACATCATAAATTCCTGCGGAATTCAGGATTCTCTGTGCTGCCTGTGCGCCTGTCATTCCCGATGCACTGCGGTACTGGGAATATTTATTGTAAGTTGATTTTACTCTTGCGGAAGCGATCATGCAGATCACTGCTCCGATAATCACAAGAAAATAAGTTGGGTCAAATCCGTAATAATAATATGGCATAGTAATCATCCTTTCTTATCAGCAACGTTTTAAGAAACTGCCTTCTGTCACCTGGTATCCTCTTAAGAAGGCATCCGTTGTCATTCGTTTCTTTCCTTCTAACTGTACCTCTAATAAAGCTAATACTCCATTCCCCGTCTGGACTTCCAGTTCGTCCTTTGTCACTTTTAAAATACATCCCGGAGCGGCTTTCACCTCATGGGAAACGACTTTTGCCCTCCAGATCTTTAAGTTTTTGTCGTCGATCCTTGTGTATGCACTCGGCCACGGATTCAAACCGCGCACCAGACGTTCGATCACCTCTGCATCTTTTGACCAGTCGATACTTCCCATCTCTTTCTGGATCTTTCCGGTGTGAGTTGCAAGCGCGTCATCCTGAGGTGTGTAAACAGCTGTACCGTTTTCAATTGCTTCCATCGTTTTCACGCAAAGCTTTGCCCCTACTTCCGACAGCTTGTCAAACAGGCTTCCGCCTGTCTCATCCTCATCCACGATCACTTCCTGCTTCATGATCATATCCCCGGTATCAAGCCCTTCATCCATACGCATGGTCGTGACGCCTGTGACCTGATCCCCGTTTAACACTGCCCACTGGATTGGGGCTGCACCACGGTATTTTGGCAGCAGGGACGCATGTACATTCACACATCCGAAACACGGCATCTCAAGGATTGCTTTTGGAATGATCTGTCCAAAAGCCTCTACAATGATGATATCCGCATTGTACTGTCTTAAATATTCTACGCTTTCCTCTGCACGGATCTTTGCCGGCTGATACACTTCAATCCCATGTGCAACCGCACATTCCTTCACCGGTGTGTACTTTAATGCCTTGCTTCTTCCAACCGCTTTATCCGGCTGTGAGACAACCAACACTACTTCATGTCCTGCTTTTATAATTTCCTCTAATGTACCCACTGCAAAATCCGGGGTTCCCATAAATATAACTCTCATGATCCTCTCCTCGCTTCCGGTTTCTTTTCTGTCTCTTCCCTCTGCGCCTATTCCTCTTCCTCATAGGTAACGTCATGAAGCTGACCTTCCACTTTTTCCACGTAAAGATGTCCATCCAGATGATCGATTTCGTGGCACATGGCTCTTGCCATTAACTCTGTGCCCTCAATCTCATATTCTTCCATATTTTCATCAAATGCATGCACCTTCACATAATTTGGTCTTGTGACCTGTCCGGCTTTTCCCGGAATACTCAAACATCCCTCGTCGCCGGTCTGCTCCCCGGACGTCTCCAGAATAACCGGATTCACCATCACGACCGGACCTTCGCCCACATCGATCACTACGATTCTTTTTAAGATACCCACCTGCGGTGCTGCAAGTCCAACGCCGTTTGCCTCATACATGGTATCTAACATGTCCTCGATCAGCTCTTTTGTGCGCGGTGTCAGCTCCTTCACAGGTTTACAGATTTTTTCTAATACAGGGTCTCCCTGTACACGGATTGTTCTAAGCGCCATAATGTCCTCCTTGTTTTTAAAAACCACTCATTGGATTAAAATCAAACTGTACGACCGTATCTTTAAATGCTCTGTTATCACGCATATAATGTTCGAGACGGTCTTTCAACTCAACCAGTGTCTGATAATCTTTTGTTTTTATATAAATCACCTTTTTATAGATGTCATTTACCTTTGCCACTGCCGGATCCGCAGGTCCTACCGGGAAAACCCGTTTCTTTTTAAAATCCTCTCCCACACGCTCCATTGCAGCTTTGATGTTCTCCTGCCAGGTGTCGATCTCCTGCACCAGAAGCTTTGCGGAATCGTAAGCGGTCTGCTCCTGCTTTGATGCACATAAGATCACAAGCATATTCCAGACCGGCGGATATAAAAGCATTCTGCGGTATTCCATCTCCTGCTCATAAAACGCTTCATAATCCTGCTCTTTTGCAGTCTGCACACTGTAATGATCCGGCCGGTATGTCTGGATCACAACCTCTCCGGGTTCACTTCCGCGCCCTGCTCTTCCAGCCGCCTGCGTCAGCAGCTGGAAAGTGCGTTCTGCTGCATGGTAATCACTGACATATAATGACAGGTCTGCCGCCAGCACACCGACTAACGTCACATTCGGGAAATCATGTCCCTTGACGATCATCTGGGTTCCGATCAGAATATCGGCTTCCTGATTGGCAAAAGCAGATAAAATCTGTTCATAGCCTTCCTTGTTCCGCGTGGTGTCCATATCCATGCGGAGCACCCTCGCCTGTGGGAAACGTTCCTTGACGATCATCTCAATCTTCTGCGTACCCGCCTTAAATCCGCTGATATACCGCGAACCACACGCCGGACAGGTTTTCGGCATCGGTATCTCATATCCGCAGTAATGACAGACCATTTTTCCTTCCGGATGCTGTCTTGTCACATGCTGGCTTAGAGACACATCGCAATGCGGACATTTTAACACATGACCGCAGGCTCTGCAAGAGACAAAGCCTGCAACCCCTCTCCGGTTGATAAAAAGCATCATCTGCTGTCCCTTTTTCAAGCGGTCCTCCATCAGCTCCTGAAGCCGTACACTTAAAATGGAACGGTTGCCTGCTTTTAACTCTTCCCTTAAATCCACGACCTCTACTTTCGGGAGTGGTTTTTCTGCTACACGGTGCTTTAACTCTAACAGCTCATGCTCCCCTGTTTTCGCCTTGTAATAACTTTCCACAGACGGAGTTGCCGAGCCAAGCACGACACTCGCACCGCACATTCTCGCACGCTCGATCGCAGTCTCCCTTGCATGGTATCTCGGAAGTGTCTCACTTTTATAACTGCTCTCGTGCTCTTCATCGATAATAATAAGCCCTAATTTTGAAAAAGGTGTGAACAACGCCGATCTCGGGCCTATCATAATATCCACGTCCCCGTTTTTTGCCCGCTCAAACTGGTCAAACCGCTCTCCCGGAGACAATCTGGAATTCATGATGGAAACCCTGTCTCCGAAACGGTTGTAAAACCGCATGACGGTCTGAAATGTCAGCGCGATCTCAGGGATCAGCACGATCGCCTGTTTTCCCTGCGCTAACATATGGGCGATCAGTTCCATGTACACTTCCGTCTTGCCGCTTCCAGTCACGCCTTTGATCAGATAGGTTTTTGCGATTTTCTGATCCAGATTCCGCTCAATCGCATCCACCACGGACTGCTGTTCTTCGTTTAACGTGAGGTGATACCCCTTGCTGTCTAAATGTGACACCGGGTTGCGGTAGGACCGCTCACTGACCACCTCCACGATCCCCATGGTCTCTAATGCCCGGATCACCGTTCCCGAAACATTCAGCTTCTGCGTGATCATGCTCTGATCCATCTGTGGATTCTCTATCAGCGCAGACAACAGCCGCACACGCGCCTTCTGATGTTTCCGTTCAAATTCTGCAAGTTCACTTTTGGCTTCGATTTCTGTCAGCTTCAGGCGGACGCTTTTGTGTTCCACTGCATTGCTTTTTTTCTTAATCGGAATGACGGTTTTTAACGCATGGTTCATGGTCGCCCCATAGTTTTTCTTCATCCAGCCTGCCAGTGCGATCAACTGGCTTTCAATCGGAACGCTGTCTGTCGCGATCCCGATAATCTCTTTGATCTTTGCCACCTCAAACTCCGGTTCATCCGTCAGCCCCACAACATATCCCTTGATATTACGTCTGCCGAATGGGACATACACCTGCATTCCAAGTGTCAGTTTTTCCTTCATTGCTTCCGGAATCCTATATTGAAATGTTTTATCTAATTTTTCATTGAATATATCAACAATGATATTTGCGTATTCCGCCATCCAGCGCCTCCTGTACTATTTTTCTGTCGTCTAACGGATATCTGATTCCTTTGATCTCCTGATAACTCTCGTGTCCTTTTCCGGCTAAAACAATAATATCCCTTTTCTCTGCCATTGAAACGGCATATTCCACTGCCGCCCTGCGGTCTGCGATCTTTATGTAAGATGGCTTTTCCCCTGCACACAATGCGCCACGCAGCCCATCCTCGATCTGATCCATGATCCGCTCCGGATCCTCCCACCTTGGATTATCCGAGGTGATAATGGTAAAATCTGCCAGTCTGCCTGCCGTCTCTCCCATCTGATACCTTCTCAAAACAGAGCGGTTTCCTCCGCATCCAAAAATCACGATCAGCCTTGCCGGTTTGAATTTTCGTAAAGTTTCGAGCAGATTCCGAAGACTCATCTCATTATGGGCATAATCGATCAGGAACACATACCCGGTCCCAGCCGTCATGTTCTGACATCTTCCCGGCACGATCTGTTTTGCCAGCGCTGCTTTTATCTGCTCCCGGTCCACCTTAAAATGCCCTGCCACAGAAATGGCGGCAAGCGCATTATAGATATTAAACTGCCCCGGAAGCTGCATGACGATATCCTCTCTCCGCCACTCTCTTTTTACCGTAAAATGGCTTTGTAAGCTGCCCGATTCCATCCCATACCATTCGTCCTCCGCCATCACGTCCGAAGGGTGCCGGATGGAGAAGTTCTCCACCTCGCAGGTATGTCCTGCAAGTATCTTATCCACATTCGGATCATCCTGATTCACAATGCCAATGCCACACTGCCGCATCAGCCTGCTTTTGCAGTACAGATACTCGGAAAAAGTTGCATGTTCCCCCTTTCCGATATGATCCGGTTCTATGTTCAGAAAAACGCCGATATCAAAAAAAATATCTGCCGTGCGCTGCAATGCAATGCCCTGCGAGGACACCTCCATCACACAGCAGTCACATTCATTTTCCACCATGCGGGACAGAAGCCTGTGGATCTCGCACGATTCCGGCGTGGTGTTTTTCACCGTCTCTCTCCTTCTTCCATCATAGGATTCGATCGTTCCGATCATTCCTACCCTGTAACCGGCTTCCTGCAAAATCCCCGCAGTCAGAAATGCTGTTGTCGTCTTGCCATTCGTGCCTGTGATGCCGATCATCTTCATCCGTTCTGCCGGATGATCAAAGAAAGCTGCCGAGAGCGCCGAAAGCGCTTTTCTGGTATCTCTCACTGTGACCACACAGATATTTCTGTCACGGATCAGTTCGTGCACATCCACCTTCATGTGTTCTGTCAGGATCACCGACCCCGACCTGCTTCCGATCACATAGCGGTCATCCACAACCAGTACTGCTGCGCCATGTTCCACCGCCTGCGGCACATATTCATGACCGTTGTTCCGGTATCCATTTATGCAAACAAAAAGGGAGCCTTCTTTTACTTTTTCAGAATGACAACAGATATCCGTTATCTTCCGGTCATCGTCTCCCCTTACACTTTCGTATGAAATCTGTTTTAACAGACTGCGTAATAATTGCATACCGCTCCCCTGCCTAATGGCAGAATGTACTTTTTTTATTATATGACAAGAAGGCTGATTTTACAAGTTGTCCCATTCGATTCCATGTATGAAATCAATGGATCTGTGACATATTATATAAAAAAACAGGAGACTTTTATTATGCGGCGAAACTTTTTTATCTGCGGACTCACGGGCTGGTGCCTTGAAATTCTTTTTACCTCCATCGGCAATTGCAGCCGGCATGACCTGCGCCTGATCGGGCAGACTTCCATCTGGATGTTTCCCATTTACGGCATGGCATGTATCATCAAACCGCTGTACAGATACTTTAAAAAAATCCCTGCTCTCTTCCGGGGCTTTATCTATTCCACCGGTATTTTCTGTTTTGAGTACTTAAGTGGTTCCCTGTTAAAAAAACACCATCTATGTCCCTGGGATTACAGCAATGCTCCCACAAACATAAATGGTGTCATCCGTCTTGACTATGCGCCGGTATGGATGGCTGCCGGACTGATCTTTGAGAAAATCCTCTCTAAGTAAGTTTTAGATCATGAATCCAGAGCATCCGGCAGATCCTGCGCAGCTCCAATGTCTAGTGTATTTAATGTGCGGCGTTTCATACGTGCCGCCTCTGATGCTTTCAAAAGATAATTTTTGACTTCCTTTGACTTTCTGATGTGGATCAGTTTCAGTTCCGCATTCGTGACATCCCCGGTGTAGCAGGTGATCGTTCCGAGCCCGAAAATGCGCTCCAACAGTGTCGTTGTCAGCTTCACATCCTGTACCTTATACATGTAACAGTCATTTTCTTCCGTCTTTAACAGACCTTGATCGATCGTCAGCATGCTTGGTGTGATCGTATACTTTGTAAACGTCCATGGCAGACCGAAAAATAATAATCTCTTCCGCTCACAGTATTTTACTTCATCCTCGTCTTCTTCATGCATTGTCCTGATATCTTCAGCCATATGATACTCCTTTTTTCTCCGGATTCCTTTTCATCCTCATGATTATTTGATTATAGCTTTTTTTCTTTCAAACTGCAATATAAAAAGCCAACTGCCGCCCAAAAATTTCTGAAAATTTTATTATTTTGTACCAATATAACGTAAATAATTTTTCTCTTGAATTTGGAAAATGATTATTATATGATAGTAAAAATGCCTGAGAGAAATATCATAATTTCTTATAAAAGAGCAGGTATTTATAAGGAGGTTTATATGCGTCATTTAATGAGTCCATTAGACTTCTCCGTCGAAGAGTTAGACAAACTCTTAGACCTTGCAAATGATATCGAGAAGTTTCCTGGCAAGTATGCCCATGCATGTGATGGCAAAAAGCTTGCAACATGTTTTTATGAGCCAAGTACACGAACAAGACTTAGTTTTGAAGCTGCCATGTTAAATCTTGGTGGTTCTGTTTTAGGTTTTTCCGATGCGAGTTGTTCTTCCGCATCCAAAGGTGAAAGTGTTTCTGATACGATCCGGATTATTTCCTGTTACGCAGATATCTGTGCTATGCGTCATCCAAAGGAAGGTGCACCTCTTGTAGCCTCCCAAAAATCCCGAATTCCAGTAATTAATGCCGGCGACGGTGGTCATCAGCATCCTACCCAGACATTGACGGACTTATTGACGATCCGGTCTTTAAAGGGCAGACTGTCCAACATGACGATTGGTCTCTGTGGCGACTTAAAATTCGGACGGACCGTACATTCACTGATCAATGCTCTCATCCGTTACCCGGGGATCAGGTTCGTACTCATCTCACCGGAAGAGTTAAAGATTCCAAGCTATATCCGCGAAGATGTATTGAGAGCCAACAATATTCCATTTGAAGAGGTGGAACGCTTAGAAGATGCAATGCCGGATCTTGATATTTTATATATGACACGTGTACAGAAGGAACGTTTCTTCAACGAAGAAGACTACGTGCGTTTGAAGAATTTCTATATTCTGACCAAAGCTAAAATGGATCTTGCAAAAGACGATATGTTAGTGCTTCACCCACTCCCTCGTGTCAATGAGATCTCTGTCGAAGTGGATGATGATCCAAGAGCTGCCTACTTCCGTCAGGCGCAGTACGGCGTCTATGTAAGAATGGCGCTGATTCTGACACTACTTGAAATCGATACTGCGAAGCTTTAAATCCACTGATGCAGACTCTGAATCAGTTTTTATGGATTTTGAATATTAAGATTTTTCGTGACGTCCGTCACAGATAGGAGTACACATGTTAAATATTAGTGGTATTCAGGAAGGTTTCGTCTTAGACCATATCCAGGCAGGAATGAGCCTTCAGATTTATCATGATCTGAAATTAGACCAGTTAGACTGCACCGTTGCCATCATTAAGAATGCAAAAAGCAATAAGATGGGTAAAAAGGACATTTTAAAAGTGGAATGCCCGGTTGAGGCATTAGACTTAGATATTCTCGGATTCATTGACCACAACATCACGGTCAATGTGATCAAGGATTCCAAGATCGTAGAGAAAAAGGAGCTTCACATGCCAAAACAGGTAAAGAATGTCATCCGATGCAAAAACCCACGCTGCATCACTTCCATCGAGCAGGAACTCGACCAGATCTTCCTTCTCACCGATGAGGCAAAAGAAGTTTACCGCTGCAAATACTGTGAAGAGAAATATACCAATCCAAACCGCAGATAAAAATACGGCATAAAAAAGTCCCCTTTTATGGGGACTTTTTTATATCGCATATTTCATAATCTTTGTAAAAAATGATTCTCAGAATGGCCGCAGACAACAGCAGTTGCACAGCATATTCAAAAACAGGAGGCTTAGGCACCAGCTTCCGGAACTGGAATATGGTCTGTCATAATTATCACCCATGCTGGTGTACCACGTACCGCCATACTCCAGATGCTGCTGGAACTGACGGTATTCAAAATTACTTGGCTCCATCTCGACAGCCCTGCCCGCATGCTGTTTTGCCACGATATTATTGCCGGCTCCCTGATTTGCCATTGCACTATAGTAGTACCATCGTGCGCTGCGCTCTGCAAACGGAATACCGTTCAAAACATTGAGTGCTTCCGCATAACAGCGGTTTGCGATATAATTTGCAGCCGCCTGCATCTGTGGGGAGTCATTCGCTGTTCTGTATCCCTGATTTCCACTGTAATTGTACCGATAGCTTCCACCACCTGCGGAGGAGGTGTTATATCCATAACTTCCACCAAAGCTTCCGCCCGACTGTTTTTCCTTCATGATCTGGTCATAGGCCTGCTGTACTTCCTTAAACTTCTCCTCAGCCTGTGCCTTATTCGGATTGTTAATATTAGCATCCGGGTGATATTTACGGCTTAAAGCCCGATATGCTTTTTTTATCTCATCATCCGAGGCACCCGGTGAAATACCGAGCACCTGATATGGATTCATCATATAATTCTCCTGTTACTTTTTCCTGTCTTCTTTTTTTCTCTTCGTCTTTTTCTCTTCCAGCTTCTTTTTTCTAAGCTGTAAATATTCATATCTGCTCCATACACCGGAGTAGAGAATATTCCGCAAAATATCTGCATGCAGTAAAATCGGCAGACGCTCGAATGACTTGGCACATTCCGACATCATGCTCGTCAGCAGCAATTTACAGAATGTATCAAATTCCTGATCATTTTCTTTTTCCATGTATACAAGCGGATTATAGCAGTTCTTCTTCTGGTCTGCTTCATAGTCCTCGTATGCGTCCATCAGATAAATAAACTTACCCATATAAAATCCAAGGGTACGCATCTCCTCCTGCCACTCATCCTCCCGCCAGCACATGATCTCTCCAAGCATCTCACCGGTAAGACCTGCCACAAGATCGAGATTCGTCTCTTTGTTCTTCTCTGCTTCCGCTGTCTTACGCATGAATTCTTCCAAAGCCCTTACCTGTCTTGGATATTTTGACACGATACGAGTATAATCCTTATCGAGGATTTTTACAAACGCTTTTTTCGTGTAGGATTTCTCGTCCTTCCAGTCATCTAAAAGATTCTGGTATGCCAGGATCAGGTTCATGTCTGCGGCATACTCTGTCGCCTCATTGATGTAAGCCGTCCGTTTCTTCGTCGGGTGCAGCGGACAGGTAAACTCTGTCTCGGTGTTCTCCAGTTCATACAGTCCGGTCAGCAGAACGATCAGAAATGTCAGATCATAACTTAACAGCATCTGTCCTTTTGTGCCACAATTTGTTTTGAGTTTCTGGCAGAGTCCGCAGTAATATGCCTGATATATTTTTTTACTTTCTTCCGATAGTTCTTTTTGATTGATATTGATATAACCAAACAATGGAAAAATCTCCTTTTATTTTCAACTTTTTTTCACAAATTCTGTCCGGCATTTTGGACAGGTAATGCAGATTTTTCCTCTGCCTTTTGGCACTCTCACTTTCTGTTTACATTGCGGACATTTGTAAAATCTGTAGTTTTTTCTCTGTGCCAGATGCTTTTTGAACCGGTTCCACTTCACAGCCATCTGATATCTGTAGTTGAGATATTTCTGATTTTCTGCATATCTTGCGGAAATATTCTTCGAGAACATTCTCCATGTGGAATAGATCATCAGCGCGATCGCCAACCAGTAAAAAATGCCAAGACGGCTGAACATCGACAAAAAAAGCAATACCAGTGCAGCAATGCTCTGTGCTTTTGCCAGTTCATCCGCCCCATATCTTCCAATCATAAAACGCTGTATTTTCTCCCTCATTGTTCCGACCTCCTATCAAGTGATTTTATGTTACGCTTCAAAGGAAATCGCGTCAACACACCTATTGTCTTTTAAGAAACATTTTAGATTTCTATAATAATTTAAAATAACTGCACTTTCTGACGCATGCCCACACCATCCTGTGCATAGGAAATCGCGGTATCCGAGTCGATCATACTCTTCATATAAAGGTCGTACACGGCATCGTCCATGGAGACCATTCCCTCTTTTCTGCAGCTGCGCATCACGGACGGTATCTGGAAATACTTCTGTTCCTTTATCAGGCTTTTTATCTCCTGATTTGCCAAAAGAACTTCAAACGCCGCCACACGTCCGCCTCCATCCAGTCTCGGAAGAAGCTGCTGGGAAATAACGCCTGCCAGTACATCCGAAAGCTGTGAACGGATCTGATGCTGCCTGTGATCCGGGAAACATTCCACGATCCGTTCGATGGAAGTCACCGCATTTTGGGTCGGAAGTGCGGCAATCACAAGATGTCCCATCTCCGCCGCAGTCAGCGCAAGTGAAACCGTATCCAGATCTTCCATCTCACTGATCAGAATGACATCCATATCCTGTTTTAACGCAGCTTTTAATCCTGCTTCATAAGACCGGCTGTCAATGCCGATCTCCCGCTGCAGCACCATGGACTTTCCGCTCCGGAAAAGATACTCTGCCGGTTTTTCCAGTGTCAGGATCGACCGCTCATAATTAGAAGCAATATGGTCGATCATCGACGCCATCGTTGTTGTCCTTCCACTGCCGGATGCACCTGTCACAAGAATGAGCCCTCTTCTCTTCCCAGCCATCTGCACTGCCGACTCCGGAAGACCAAGCATCTGCGGTGTCGGGATCTTCTCTGCAAACAGACGGACAGACATTGCGCACGTTCCACTCTGCCGGAACAGATTCACGCGGACACGCTTATTGAAAACCGGGCAGGAAAATTCGACCTCTCCATTTTCTTCGAATGTTTTCTGCTGTTTTTTGTCCAGCAATTCCTCTATGAGTTCCTCCATGGAAAAAGACACGTTCCATTCCTCTGTCATATCCACAAGCCTTCCATCTATCCGGAGCAGCAGCTGCTCTTTCGGCACATAATGGATATCGGAAGCTCCTTTTTTTCCTGCCTCTTCTAATATCTTATGAAATTCCTGTAAAGATCCGGTAGTATCACTCTGCATGATCGTCCTCAACTTTCTTCTATATATGATTGCCACGATTTTTTTTGTATACACATTGCGGTGCACTTTTTGCAGGCGCAATGATAATTTCTACACTTACACCATCATACAACAATCCGGCATAAAAAAAAAGATGTCAGCTGACATCTTCTCTATCTAAAATAAGCAGGACGATAAGCCGGGTTATGTCCGTCTGCAAATGCAGACACGAATGATCATCTTTCTAGAATGACTGTTGCCAGCCATTTCAAGCGACCTACCTAAAGCTGGCGGGCCACGTCAACGCTTTTGTTCGGTCTTGCTTCGAATGGGGTTTACATATGCCCCTCCTGTTACCAGAAAGGCGGTAGTCTCTTACACTGCCCTTCCACCCTTACCAGATTCTGGTCAAGCCAGAATCGGCGGTATATTTCTGTTGCACTTTCCTTGGAGTCGCCTCCACCGGACGTTATCCGGCATTCTGCCCTGTGAAGCCCGGACTTTCCTCACCTGCGGTCTTTCGACACTTGCAGCCGCGATCATTTGTCCTACTTATTTTAAAACTGAAAGAACGCCGCAAAAACTTTGCGACGCCCCTTAATATACACTATTCCTTCAATTTTCGCAAGAAAATTTTTTTCGCAAGAATATTTTTTCCGCCAAAATTTTCATTGCTTTTATACATTAAAACAGCTTCCGCCGATAAATTCACGCAGAATGGAATTCTGGTTGATCCCATCGCTCGGCATTGGAAGGAAATAGTCCAGAAATTTCAGCAGACGCTTTGCCTCTAAATATTCCTGGCAGTCTTTGTCAATGGCAAAAAGCAATGGTTCCGCATACATTTTAAGAACCGCCAGCTCGTAGATGAGCGCTGAGTTAAACATCACATCCGCACCTTCCTGAAATGGAAAAATGTATTTTTCTTCTCCTCTGCGCACGGAATCCCACATGGCGATGGTCTCTTTTGCAGAGGTTCCGCGTGTCCGTGCATCGCGGACGATCCGCCGGATCAGTCTTCCGTCAGTCGTCGGCAGACAGTTATGTTCATCAATATTCAACTGCGTCAGCGCACTGATATAAATCTTAAACTTGCTCTCAATCGGCAGAGAGTAGGACAACTTGTCATTCAGACCGTGGATTCCCTCGATGACTAACACATCATCCTTTCCCAGTGTCATAAGCTTATCTTTGTATTCCCTTTTTCCCGTCTTGAAGTTAAAAATAGGAAGATTGACTGTTTTTCCTGCCAGCAGTTCATTCATGTCATGGTTGAATAATTCCACATCCAGCGCATCCAGACATTCAAGATCCAGTTCGCCGTTCTCATCCCTTGGACAGATGTCCCGGTTCTTATAATAATCATCCAGTGGAAATGGATGCGGATTCAGTCCTTTTGCAGCCAGCTGAATGGACAGTCTGTGTGAAAAAGTCGTTTTTCCTGAGGAGGATGGTCCTGCGATCATAATGAATTTCCGGTCTTTTGCTGAAATGATCTCCTCGGCAAGCCTTCCGATACGCTCCTCAAACAGGGCTTCCTGGGTCAGTATCATCTGCTGTGTTTTTCCGGCTGCGATCGCATCATTTAAGGCTCCGATCGTATCGATCTCAAGCATTTTTCCCCAGTCTCTGGATGTCTTTAACGTGTGGAACAGTTTTTCTGCCGGAACAAACGGTGCGACCTCTCTCGTATTTTTATCCGGGAACTGAAGCATAAATCCATCCGCATAAGGGATCACATCATAATAGCGCAGATATCCGGTCGATGGCACCATAAATCCGTAAAAATAATCCATGTAATGATCGAGTTCATAAATATTGACTCTGGAACTTCTCCGGTAACGGAACAGTTTTTCCTTGTCTGTCATTCCAAGGTCATGAAACAGTGTCACGGCATCGTCCGTATTGATACTCTCCTTGTGGATCTCAATATCGGAAACTACCATCTGATACATCTCATTCTTTAATTTATTGATTTCTGTTCCTGATACTTTCACAACTTCCTCTGTATCATTCTCCCACTTCACAAGTTCACAATAATTTCCCTGTCCGATGGAGTATTTTACACGCACCGATATATTCCCTTTTCCCCAGAGATTATAGACTGCTTTCTGCATTAAAAGTGTCACGCTTCTGCGGTACGCCTTTTTCCCTGTCTTGTCTGCGGTTGTGAGAAATTCTACGGTTCCGTCTCCATCTGCACACTTATTTAATTCCCGCAGTCTCCTATTGTACAATACCAGAACAATATCATCCTGATACGCATCGCTGTAATCCTGCGCAATGCGCAAAAAACTTGTTCCTGCCGGATACTCTTTTTTCTCCCCCTGGATTGTTAACATAACTTTTTTTCCGTTCATCGTAATCCCCCTTTTCCGTGAAAACAAAATACGAAACCTAATGAACTTAAGTTTCGTATTTTGCTGTTCTTATTTTTCTTAAAAATTACTGCTGGATCAATGTCACACTGACTGTACCGGTTCTTAAATCTGCTACTGCTGAAATCTGCAATGGCGTATTATAAATATTCACAAATCTTAAGTCGTAATAATTATCTGCAATTGTCGCATCTCTGCCTTCTGGAAGATATGGAACCGGGAGAGAATGTGGGTGACGCTCAGTCGCCGGGATTCCTCCGTTTAACATTGCAGAATACATGGTAGAAGATACCTGACAGATACCTCCGCCTGTTCCTGTGGAATGTTTACCGCTCACATAAATTGGCGCTTCCACATAACCGTTTGCTGCCGTTCTTGGCAGGATCGTTTTGTTAAAGGAAAACTCTTCCCCTGGCTGAATGACTACACCGTTGATTCTGGAAGCTGCCACTGCAATGTTGGTTGCTCTGGAAGCTCTCGGATCAAACTTTGTTGTGCAGGAACCACGGACAATCGCTGCCTGTGCTCCCTCTCCAGCCGAGATCAGTGTCGTTGCATTTCTTCCCTCTGCTGCACCGTTTGCCGCATAATGGGCACAGTAGGATGCAAGGTCATTGCCGAATGCTGCCTGAAGATCCGGGTAATTGGCTCTGTAAATTGCAACATTGAAATTAGCGCAGCCTGATCTTCCCTCATAAATGCCGGAAGATACAAAATGATTGAACAACTTCTGTGCATCATATCCAAACGCCGCCTGAAGATCCGGGTTGGAATTATAATAATATTCTGCATCAAATACTGCCTGATATGCACCTGTATTCGATGATTTCTTTGCTGCATTTGCCGTGACAGTGCTTCCGGACAACAGCACCATGCACAATGCAATGGATAAAATCTGTATTAATTTCTTTTTCATAAGAAACTCCCTTCTTTGGTATCATATTATTCCAGACCATATGTTACTCTGGTAAATTATGGTAAGATATATGTAGTATAACACTTTTAAGGATTTTCTACAATCGTTCCTTCACGATATGCCTGAAGTAAATTTTCAAGATCACGGATATTTTCCCGCATCACTTTTCCATTATCTGTGTCTGCAACCGTTTTCCGTCTCACAACATGCTGCACCAGAATCGTATGTGATACAATATCATTTCCTTCCGAAACAGCTTTTTCCACGGATTCAAAAGGCTCATGCGCCGCCAGTACAAGACCATATGAATTGTAGATCAATGTGTACCCGGCAATTCCGGTCTTGGGCTGATAAGCCTTGGAAAAGCCGCCATCTATGATGAGAAGCTTGCCCCCGCACTTCACCGGGGACTCTCCTTTTTTTGCCTCGATCGGGATATGTCCATTGACAATATGCGCCTCCTGGCCGGATAGTCCAAACTCTGCGAGGATCGCATTTACGACCTCTTCTTTTTCCAGCAGCCGGTAATACGGATTTTTCGGTTCCACATGTGTCGCTTTCTCTGCCACAAAATACCGCTCGAACGTTGTCATCTTATCTTTGCCAAACACCGGTGAATTTTTATTTTCCCAGATAAACCAGAGAATGTCTGATCCCTTTTTCTTCTCTTCCGGGTCAATGGCGTAATAACCTTTTCTGGCGTAGCTTTCTAACACATCGTACAACGCTTTTCCGGCATATTCCGTGCCGTAAATATTGACTTTGGTAAAAGAGCCATCCTCATTCAGCGGCACACAGCCGTGATACAGAAGATTTCCATTGTATACATGATACAGGCTTCCCTTGGTAAAAAGAAAACGCACCTGTCTCTGTAATTTCTCACAATTTAAAAATGCGGCAGTCAGACGTTCCATCACATCTGCCTCATCCACCGAAAGTTCATACGGATGTTCCCAGTCAATGGTTGGAAAATTCAGATCCCGGAGCGGATATTTCTTCCCTTCGATCAGGACTGTACCGGCTGCGGGGTCTATCTTATCGAGCAGCAAACGGTTCTCCATTCCAAATTCCGGGTGTCCCACGATCATCTGTCCTTCCAGCTTAAACTGCATGATGGCGATCGCCTTGTGCATTTTCTCATCGAGCATTGCATCCCGGACATCATATTCCTCTTCCCGGTAATCCAGCTTAAAACAGCTGCATGGATCTTTGTCATAACGGTTCATTGCCAGTCTCGCAAGCGGCACCAGATTGATCCCATATCCATCCTCCAGCAGATTCAGATTGCCGTATTTTGCGGAGATGCGGATCACGTTGCAGATCAGCGCCTGATTGCCCGCTGCTGCCCCCATCCACGAGATATCATGGTTTCCCCACTGGATATCCACGGAATGATGTGACATTAACGTATCCATAATAAGGTTTGGATACGGTCCTCTGTCAAAAATATCGCCGACAACATGCAGATGATCCACTACAAGTCTGCGGATAAGGTTGCAGAATGCCACCACAAGTTCTGCTGCCCTGCCTGTCCGGATCACTGAATGGATGATTTCATTATAATATGCCTCCTGATCGGATACATCCGGTCTTCCGGTCAGAAGTTCCTCGATCACATAGGCAAAATCTTTCGGAAGCGCCTTGCGCACCTTGGAACGGGTGTACTTAGAAGACGCTCCTTTGCAGATCCTGATCAGGCGGTACAATGTGACCCTGTACCAGTCCTCCATGTTCTCCTCGGTCTTTATCACCTGCTCCATCTTCTGTTCCGGGTAATAGATCAGTGTGGCGATCGATTTCTTTTCTGCCTGACTGATGGCATTCCCGAACTCGTCCTCGATCTTTCTCTTGATCGCTCCGGAACCGTTCTTTAATACGTGTTGAAACTGGTCATATTCGCCATGGATATCCGTGATAAAATGTTCGGTTCCCTTCGGCAGGCTTAAAATCGCCTGTAAATTGATAATCTCTGTGGCGGCCGCCGCCACGGTCGGATACTGCTTTGCAAGACTTTTTAAATAACGTAAATCGGTCTGTTCCATCCGTCACCATCCTGTTTTTATTCTGTGTACTGATTTATACTTCATTCATCATTGCGCCTGAATGACATCGCTCATATCATAAAATCCTGCCGGCTTTCCTGCAAGAAATTTTGCCGCCTGCACTGCTCCCTTGGCAAAAACTGCCTTGGAATATGCCGTGTGCTTAAATTCGATCACTTCGTCCTGTCCTGCAAAGATCACTTCATGCTCTCCCACGATATTTCCACCGCGCACTGCGGAAATTCCGATCTCGTATTTCTCTCTCTTCTTTCTCTCCCGGCTTCTGTCATAAACATAGGCATATTTCTCATTCAAAGCCTCATTCATGGAGTCTGCCAAAGCCAGAGCTGTTCCGCTCGGTGCATCCAATTTCTGATTGTGGTGCTTCTCCACGATCTCCATATCGAAACCTGCCGGTGCGAGCGTTAAAGCCGCCTTTTTCAAAAGTTCCATCAGCATATTGATGCCGAGTGACATATTGGCTGATTTTAAGACTGCCACATGTCCGCTGACCTGTTTTACTCTTGCGAGCTGTTCCTCAGACAAACCGGTCGTGCACAATACAACCGGCACCTGTTTTTCCTCACAGTAGATGAGCAGATCATCCACTGCCTTTGCATTTGAGAAATCAATCACTGCATCTGCCTTCACATCACAAACGGAGATATTCGGAAATACCGGATAATCATTTTTGATCCCGTCATACAGATCTATGCCTGCCACGATCTCAATTTCCGGATCATCCTTGCACATCGCCGTGATCGTCTGTCCCATTTTTCCATTGCATCCATGCATAATTACTTTTGTCATAATCCTAAGTCCTGCCTTTCGTATCTTCGTTGTTTTTTGATATATAGTGAATTGCGAAACTCAACTTTATACAATGAAAGGATATGAAGATAAAACAAAATTTTCGAAAACACGCTTTCGCTACGTGTCGCTCGCAACGGTACTAGCATGCCAGCCATAGCTAACGCCATGTCTGCCAAGCAAGAACCGGCGGCTCCCCAGTGTTTTCTCAAGCCTTTGTTTCATCTTCATATTCTAAATTTACATTTTACATGAGTTTCGCAGTTATACAATATTATAATACATAAAAAGGAGCTGTGAAACAGCTCCAATTTTTCATGATAATAGAATACTCGCCAAGCGTACATTCCATTATATTAATCCAGAATGCCATATGCCTTCATCGCATCTGCCAAAACGGCTGCATTTGCATCGGTCATCTCCGTCAAAGGAGAACGAAGTGTTCCAACTTCTCTTCCCATGAGGTTTAACGCTTTCTTCACCGGAATCGGGTTGACCTCTGAGAATAATGCACTGACAAGCGGCTGTGCCTCTCTCTGTATCTTCATTGCAGTCTGTAAGTCTCCGTCAAAGAAACTCTGGCACATGCCATGTACTTTGGCAGGTGCAACATTTGACCATACAGAGATCACTCCGATCGCACCGATCGCCATAAGCGGAACTACGATTCCATCCTCGCCGGAATAAAGGTCGATCCTGCCATCGGTCAGATACATTAACTGTGATGCCTGTGCAACACTTCCTGTCGCCTCTTTGATTGCTACTACATTTTCAACTTCCTTAAAAATCTTTGCTGCTGTCTCCGGAAGAATATTGCATCCGGTTCTTCCAGGTACATTATACATGATGATCGGTAACTTTGTACACTCTGCAATTTCAGAATAATAACGTACCAGACCGCCCTGTGTACATTTATTATAATAAGGTGTCACTGCAAGGATTCCGTCCGCTCCTGCTTCCTCTGCTTCCTGTGTCAGATAAATTGCTTCTCTTGTGCAGTTCGAACCGGAACCAGCCACAACCGGTACACGGTGTTTTGCAAATTCTACTGCTGCTTTGATTACTTTACTGTGCTCTTCCATGGTCAGTGTGGAACTCTCTCCTGTCGTTCCGGCAATGATGATCGCATCTGTTCCCTGATTGATCTGCCAATCGATCAGTTCCTGTAATTTTTCGTAATTGACTTCTTCGTTTTCTTTCATCGGTGTGACGATCGCTACACCTGCTCCTTTAAAAATAGACATTGTATTCTCCTCCTACCGCCATTATACGCACTGCAGATTTTTTTGTTAAAAATGTTGCCATAGTTAAAAAGAATCTTCACGGAGCGTTTTTATGTAATGGAAATAAAGTTTCCTGGTCACATAAAAAAGACCGGCTGACGAGCCGGTCTCAAAATTCTAATATTATACGCATTCTGCATCTTTGCAAATCTGCCTAGAATCTGATAGCTCCCCATCTCAAATGATCTCCATTCAGATGACAGTCATAAAGTTCTTCACTTTATGCCCAAGTAATATGCCTTCAGGCTGCATACCCTTTCGGCGTACTTTCCTTTTGCTTCTTATCAACTGTTCCTGATACATCCAAAAAGCGACTCATAAAGCACGCGACCTCTACCAAGCAATATTTTCATTGCGTAAATCATAACACCATCTTATTCCATTGTCAATGCACGATTTCCCTGTCAATATCTACTCTCAGGAATAATTTCCCTGTTAACATCTACTCTTCGTCTTCGATAAATTCTACTTTGCTCACAGAAACCTCATATGCCACGCGCTTTTCTGTCTCTGTCTCGCTCAGTTTTTTCACATACTCCCTGCTCTGGATACGTCCCCATACCTGAACATGCCCACCGACTTCAAAACCGGATGCAAACCTTGCATTTCTTCCCCAGCAGATACATGGAATATAATCCGATTTTCCATAAGAGCGGTTCACTGCGATCAAAAGGTCTGCAATCTCTCTTCCAAGCGGTGTTTTTCGGTAAATCGGATCTTTGCAGATGTAGCCATCCAGAAAAATCTGGTTCGTCTTGATATCCTCATCGATCTCATCTAACAATTCCAGTTCCCTTACAAAAACGGATAAAACAAGACGGTTCTTTTTTTCCTCGTGCCGGTTGAATGACCGGAACTGTCCCATAACATATATGGTCTGACCAATATAGTCCTCATTCACGTCAATGAGCCGTTCTGAGATCATCAGTGGTATGTAATCCATAAAATTGCTCAGCCGGTTGACTGCGACATCTACCACATAAAAGCCCTCTCCATACACTTCGTGGCTGAATCTGAAATCAGAAACAATCTCTCCCACAATTGACACCTGGTTATTTTCAAAAATTTTATCTGCCATGAATTTTTCTCCCTTCCTCTTATCACCGGAATCGACCGGTGATTTGCCTGACAACTATGGTTTTACCATTTCCTTCCAGAAAAAATTTCGTGTAACTTGTCGATAAGTTTTTTATATTGTTTTGAAAAAAAATATTGCTGCCTACTTGCGTTCTCATAAAATTGTGATAGAATATATGGGTTCGAGTTAATTTATAAGCTATATTAATAGGAAAAGACAGGATTTATTTCTAGATAATTTCTTTTCCGCACAGAAGAAAGAGAGATTTTTTATGAAACAGAAACGTGAAGACGTACGTAACATAGCAATCATCGCCCACGTTGACCATGGTAAAACAACACTGGTCGATGAACTTTTAAAACAGAGTGGTGTATTCCGTGAGAATCAAGAAGTTGCTGAACGTGTCATGGACTCCAACGATATTGAGAAGGAACGTGGTATCACAATCCTCTCCAAAAATACAGCGATCACTTACAAAGGAACAAAGATCAACATCATCGACACTCCTGGCCACGCCGATTTCGGTGGCGAGGTAGAGCGTGTCCTTAAAATGGTAAACGGTGTTATCCTTGTCGTTGACGCATTTGAAGGTGTTATGCCTCAGACCAAATTCGTTTTGATGAAAGCTCTGGATTTAAAACTCCCGGTTATCGTCTGTGTCAATAAAGTAGACCGCCCGGAAGCCCGTCCAAACGAAGTTGTGGACGAAGTATTAGAGTTATTTATGGATCTGGATGCCTCTGACGAGCAGTTAGACTGCCCATTCCTTTTTGCTTCCGCAAGAGACGGTTATGCCGTTCGTGAAATCCACGACCTTGTAAACAACAAAAAAGATATGACACCATTATTTGAAACCATTTTAGATTACATTCCTGCTCCGGAAGGTGATCCTGAAGCACCGACACAGGTACTGATCAGTACCATTGATTACAATGAATACGTTGGACGTATCGGTATCGGTAAGATCGACAATGGTTCCCTGAAAGTAAATCAGGAAGCGGTCGTAGTCAACCATCACGATCCTGACAAAAAGAAAAAAGTCCGCATCAGCAAATTATATGAATTTGACGGATTAAATAAAGTAGATGTCGAAGAAGCAAATATTGGTTCCATCGTTGCAATTTCCGGTATTGCTGATATTCACATTGGTGATACGATCTGTTCTGTGGAGAACCCGGTTGCGATCCCATTCCAGAAGATCTCCGAGCCGACTCTTTCCATGAACTTCATCGTAAATGACAGTCCATTGGCAGGTCAGGAAGGAAAGTTTATTACTTCCCGCCACTTAAGAGACCGTTTATTCCGCGAGTTAAATACAGACGTTTCCCTTCGTGTAGAGGAGACCGATTCCCCGGACAGCTACAAAGTATCGGGCCGCGGCGAATTACATTTATCTGTATTGATTGAAAATATGCGTCGTGAGGGATATGAGTTTGCCGTAAGTAAGGCTGAAGTATTATATCACACAGACGAAAACGGCAAGAAATTAGAGCCTATGGAACTTGCCTATGTCGATGTTCCGGATGAGTATACCGGTGCTGTTATCGACAAGTTAAGCCAGCGCAAAGGTGAAATGATCAATATGAAACCCCTGACCGGCGGATATACAAGACTTGAGTTCAATATCCCATCCCGCGGTCTGATCGGTTACAGAGGCGAATTTATGACCGATACCAGAGGTAATGGTATTATCAACACCATTTTCAATGGCTATGATACTTACCGCGGAGATATTGCTTACCGTCAGCTTGGTTCGCTGATCGCATTCGAATCCGGCGAATCTGTCACTTACGGTCTGTTCTCTGCACAGGACCGTGGTACTTTGTTCATCGGACCTGGTGAAAAAGTATATGCAGGTATGGTCATCGGTTCCTGCTCCAGAAACGAGGATATCGAATTGAACGTTTGTAAGAAGAAACACCTTACCAATACACGTTCCTCTTCCGCTGACGAAGCATTGACTTTAGTTCCGCCTAAGATTTTAAGCTTAGAGCAGGCGCTTGACTTCATCGATGTCGATGAATTATTGGAGGTTACTCCGAAATCCCTTCGTATCCGTAAGAGAATTTTGGATCCGACTTTAAGAAAAAGAGCGAATTTTAAGAAATAAAAAACGGCTCTACGCCTTTTTTCCAGAAACTATAAAAACCTATGCAACATTCAACGACAAAAAGGAGACTATGTATGAAAAAAATATGTACATTTTTCGGATTGCTGATATCCATGTGTCTGCTGCTGAATGTCGGTTTTGGCTCTCTGTCCGTAAAGGGCGCAGCTGTCGGGAATACAGAACAGACTTCTGATCCAAACTTTACAAATTTAATCGTATTTGCCAGATTTGCAGATGAGAATGAATTTGTGAATGATATTTATCAAGGTGTCTCTGTAAGGGAGATCATAGACAATTCCTATAACACTGCCTATTATTCCGTGGGCGATTACTACCGGAATGCGTCCTCAGACAAATTGCGCATGAATAGTCTTTATCTGTTTGATAACGGCGGTTCCCTGCAGTTGAAACATGAACGCGGTTACTATGCCGGTTACAGTGCAGATAATCCAATCGGTTATAAAACAAGTGGTGAAAAAGCCTACCGTATGTACGAGCTGCGCACCGATTGGTCTGATGCCATAAACAAGGCGATCCAGGATGGAAACCCCATTACAAATTACAATGGCAGCCAGACATACAGTTATGAGGATCTTGACAAAAACCGGGATGGAAAGATCGATTCCATTACAGTTATCTATAAAAACACGACACAAAATATTGTGATAAACCGCTCTGATCCGCTTTGGAACTATAAGGATTATGCAGACTATGTGGAGATCAATCTTGGCGATGGCAGGATGCTTCAAAGCCAATATTATGTACAGGTCATAAATAACTACTCAACTCTGTATATGGCAAACAATGATCAAAAACCGATCGTTTCATTGAAGTCTCCGATCCATGAAATGGGGCATATATTTGGTCTGCTGGATTTATACAATTCGTCAGGTCAAACGCCGGTTTATTTCATGTCTGCCATGGCAAATGCCATCTCACCTGTTCCACAGGGACTTTCGATCAAAGAAAAAGAGGCTCTGGGATGGACAGACGACAGTACTCTAAAGACGATCACAGAACCGGGTGAATACAAAGTAAAGCTCAGCGGCACAGCCACCGGTACTGACGACTGTATCGGATATAAAGCAGGCATTCCGGAACTGAACAGGACACTGTATCTGGAATACAGAAACTTCTCAACAGATGGCAGCAAATATGATAAGTCAGAGAAGCAGCTGACCAATTCAGAAACATCGAACATAAAATCCGGTTTAGTCTGTTATCTTGCGCAACCTGACATCCGCTTTCCAAGCAATCTAAATGGAAAACCGGGAAATTGGGCACTGGAAGTTATTGGCGGTACACAATCCACTAAATCTGATGCAGCCCTTGGCTTAAATGATTCGCTTCAGGTTACAGACAAACTCAAAGTGACTGTCGCTGCTATAGAAGGGGAAGTCCTTACCTTTCAAATCGAAGGGGAAATGGAACAACATGTCCATTCCGGTGGACAGGCGACCTGTACGAAAAAAGCCGTCTGTGAAAAATGTGGGAAGGAATACGGAGAAATAGATCCAACATGCCATTTGAATCTCCAGCGACAGGGCTTTAAAGAGCCAACACAGGAGGAAAATGGATATACCGGTGATCTGGTATGTACAGATTGTAACGCCATAGTAGAAGCTGGTGAGATCATTGATAAATTACCAGTCACTCCACCTGATGGAAAACCGGAACCGGAAATACCGCCTGTATCTCCTGATAATAAGCCACCGGTCATGCTGGAAGGAAACAAAACAGAAGTAAGTAAAAATCCGGACAATAACTCCGATGCAGTATTTCGTTCCAGTGCACCGCTCGCTAACTTAATCGAAGTTAAGGTAGATGAAAATGTATTAGTGAAAGATAAAGACTATACCGCCCACTCCGGAAGTACTATCATAACTTTACTTCCATCCTTCCTTGCCGGTCTTTCCGAAGGAGCTCACAACATTGCCATTGTATCAACAACCGGAACGGCAACGGCTGGTTTTTCTGTAATTTCAGATCCTGCCCCGGTACCACCGGCATCCGCACCTGTGCCACCGGCATCAGGTAATACAAACACTGATGGTTCATCTACAGATACTGTTGCTGATCCGGTTTCCGAAACTGCTTCTACAGCCGGATCTGCCAATGTATCCGGCAACAGTTCTTTACCTGATACCGCTCAGATAAAGAAAGACTCCTCCGGCACAGACATAAAATCACCGCAATGTGGAGAGAAAAACTGTTTCACACTCTTATTGGATGATTTCATAGAAATATTAAAAAAAGTATTAATATTCTTAGGTTTTTCATCTAAGATCTGAAAAAACACACAGGACAGCTCCTATGTTAAGCTGTCCTGTGTGTTTTTTTTCAAAAGTGATTGATATATTTTCTGCACGTCATAATCCGGTGCGTTCTGCCGAAGTATATCATAAATCTGCTCAATGACTGACGGATTTTCTTCCAGCATATCTGCTGTTTCAGCCACAGAACATCCTTTTTTGTACTTTTTCATGATCTGCTCGATCATTTTAGATGCTGCGCCTTCTGCTCTTCCTTCTGCTTCGCCCTGTGCCCTCGCTTCCGCTTCGCATTTATGAAATTGGTCTGCGAAAATTTCTTTTATTACATCACTCATGTTTCCTTCTTCCTCCACTTCTTTCCAGTTTGCGCGCATGACGGTATCTGCCAGTGCCTGGAACAATTTTGAATCCCTGTTTTTCTCATATTGTTCCATAAATAATTTAATTTCTCCACCGGACTTCAAATTGTTGCGAAGTTTATTCAGCCAGTAATTATTTTCGATTGACAATTCCGGTACGATAATAAGCTGTATTGGAATTGCATCTCCATAGAGATAATAGATACCATTTTCGATATTTTTCACATTTATATTTCTCTCATTCTGAAGATTTCGTAACATTTGCCGCGGATAATGATAACACACAAACGTAATCGTCAGTTCTTCTGCTGGAATCTGGTTCACTTTCTCGACTTCCGTTTTGTAAATACAGGTATAACCATAGACTTTATAAAAATCATCAATGTTCAGATGATCTTCCGGTGACTTATACTCGATAATGTTATGCTGCCGGAAAATCCTTCCAATATTTTTCCTGATTTTTACCTTCTTCTCGTTTTTGACCAACACATCGATCTGCATTGGTTTCTTCGAAAGCAAATGTTCCGGCTCAAAGGTCAGGTACTTTGCCTCTTCTCCCAGTTCAATCTGCAATGCCGCATCAAACGCAGGATGCCATTGGATTTTTTATCCTTCTGTGTTCAATCATGTTCCCCCTTTATCATAATAGAATCTGCTGTGATTTTCAACGCATAAGAAGCATTTTCTATGTTAAAAATATAACAAGAAACTCAGAATCTATATGCATTGCTGTTCTTCATCAAAATGGAATCTCGTGCCGAACCGGCTGTGAACGTTGAGATTATATCCTGCCACCTCAAATTGGTTTTGGATTTGCAGACAAGAAAAAATAAGATGCTTTATCTGTCTGCGACTTTGATGTGATTCCAAGTATAAGGGATTGCGTGGAAGTTGTCAATGATAATTATGAACACTTCTTTCTTATCCAATATTATTCTAATAATTAAGAAGAAAATTTATTGATTTTTGTAAACTCTTTTTTAATTTTTTACAATCCAGTTACCATTCTTATAAACATTGCTACTTCCTTATCCAGCCACTCCCCATAACCCGGTAATTCCCAGACTGTCCACTTTGTGCGATCTTCGCCAGACTGTATTGCCAGATATCCATTATCTCCGTGCTTATAGATCAGATAGTCTCCATGTCCTGTCTCTGATGTTTCTTTTGTGGGCATCACCTGCTCCTGTACAACCCTTACCCATGTATCAAATCCTTCGGTATTAATGATTTCTTTATCCTGATTCAGATACTGACTGCTTTCTACAATGTATTCATTCTGTGACTGTATTTGTTCAATACCCACTGTGTCAATCCCGGCTCCGCCTCGTGGTGCAATCCAGGCAAGCGTCTCTATATTTTCAACCATTCCAGTATTTTCCATTGCATCTGCATCAAAAATCTGAACTTCATTCTCCCAATTTATAATCAAATGACTAGCAGATGTTCTTTCTTCCCGTCTCGTCTGAGTATTGGTGCAGTCCACCAATGTCACAATACATACTATTATTACAATCAAGATTATGAAATATCTTCTAATACCTTTTTTCATATTCATGCCTCATTTATAATATTGAAATTATTTTTTTAGTTTTATTTATTATAAAATAAATATATATCTTTTTCAATACTGTTTAATCTCAAATACGTCCGCCAGCCACTAGCTCCACTGTTAAAAAATAATACTGATTTTATCTGTCATGGCTGCAATTCAAACATAAAAACTGCTCTTTTATCTGTTGGCTGAAGTTCTACTTTATCTTCTCCTTCTACTTGTAAAGTCATTCCGTCCACGTTCATTCCGATTTCTTCATAAGTCAGCGCTGCAGCTCCAACATTAATTTTTACTCCTTTTTTTGTGCCGTCTTTATAATTTGCAGTACAGGTAATAACCACTCCATCTACAAGTTTTTGATATGCGGCTGCCACTTCCTCCTGTGTTTTTTTCTTTTGTTCTACAATACTGTCAAAATCTGAAAACGGAATTTCATCATTACAAAAGGTTACCCACACTCCTTCTTTCTGCTGATTTTCATAGGAAACTGTGTATTCAACAAAATCGTTTACTTCCTGCTGCATGGCAATTTCTCCATTATCATCAAAAATTGGATTGAGATACCCATTGCTATTTTCATCCAATGGCTTTCCGCTCTCGACAGCACTCTGAAAATCATCGGTAATATTTTCACTTATTTCAAAATATCCTTTGTTGATACTGTAAGTTACACTTTCTATATTCTCACCTTCGCAGTAAAGTGGCATATCAATTTTATAACTTGATGTATTCATATCGCTGTCCCCATTAATCGCATAACCAAACCTGTCATTTTGTGCGATTGCTACAGGCTTCTGTGCCGTCACTTCTGCCTGTGCCGCCATTACTTTCATGGTAAACATATTCTCTTTTTCTGTTGTTGTATGTTCAGCCACTGTTGTTTCTTTTTCTTCCTGCGGTCTGTTGAGACAGTTGTTTGTTGTGGATGCAACAATGATAATCGATGCACAGGCAGCCATTGCTGCAAACAATTTTGTTACTTTTAGATTTTTCTTACTCATATTAGTTTCCCTTTCCGATTGAATCTGTGAAAAGGCGACATCTGCTTTTTTCTGAACGATTTCTGGCACTTGAATATCACTATTTAAAATTTCACTCACTTTTTTTGACATGAATCTCACCTCATTTTTCCTTATAATAAACTTCCAGCTTTTCCCGTCCACGTTGTAAACGTGTTTTCACAGTACTTTCAGGAATTTTTAAAATGTCAGAAATTTCTCTGATACGATAGCCCTCGCTGTAAAAAAGAATCATAATAATCCGGTATTTTTCATCTAACGCTGCGAGTGCCTCTTTTAATTCCAGATTATATTCATCTCAGGCTGCTGGTTCCTCGTACTCATCCAAACAAATGATATTCTGATTTTTCTTTCTGATATCATAGCATTTGTTGATGAGGATTCTTGTCATCCATGTTTTAAAATACTGTATCTTCACTAATTGATTCATTTTTTCCCAGCATATCAGAATCGTATCTCCGATTGCATCGGCAGCATCTTCATCATTCATCAAAATTGCATATGCAACCTTATACATATCCGTCATATAAAGCTGCATTAATTCTGTGAAAGCTTCCGACTCATGCCTTTTCGCTCTTTTCACAAGATCATCTGTTTGTTTTTTCATAATGCTTTTCTCCACGCGCGCAGTGAATGTAAGACAGTCGCTTTTCTTCTTTTTTTATCTTACATATATTAGACAACAAAATGTGTATAAAAGTCTCATAAAGGGACTTTAAAATAAGTCCATAGATAAAAAAGCACCAGTTCCGGCAAATGTCGGTTCTGGCGTTCTGTGCTATTTGCTTATATATGGCTCAAATGCCGCCATGTCAGAAATTCTTCCGACAACTGCTCTATTGGCGTTTCCGGCATATATAAAATAAATTTTTCACCTTTTTCCAAACCATATGGTTCATCTTCTTTTAAAAATCTGTATCCATTCTCAATCCACATCTCTGTTTAATCTTAAATACGTCCGCCAGCCACCAGCTCCACTGTTAAAAAATAAATCTTTTGGGAAATCCACTGGAAGATCATTATCTGTGTTCTGTTGCATTTTATGCGTTGCCACTGCATTCTTTGAAACGTTTCTTTTATCTCCATCTGAGTTCAAAATACATATAGATAACATTGTTAATATAAATACGCCCATTCCCAATACACTTATCCATTTCTTTTGCTGTACCCTATTCATATCCACCTCATTTATAACTTAAAACAGTTTTTTTGTTTTATTTATCATAAAATAAATATATTTTTTCAATATCTCATTCATCTGATCAAACTGTTCTTCCATCTCTTTCACCAGTCGGAACTGCGTTCTCGCACGTACCAGGTTGTGCTCCGGATAAGCCGTTTTAAAATATACATCTCCCTGCAGATAATCTGCCAGGAAACGCATACCGCACTCCAGCGTCATAAGTCTGGCGCCC
>OLZW01000443.1_pt1 | contig 34904 bp, 40 predicted proteins | sample 1674281 | NCBI WGS metagenome assembly OLZW01 (sample SAMEA103958157, study PRJEB25191) | human gut metagenome | biome: human-associated habitat [ENVO:00009003]; feature: intestine environment [ENVO:2100002]; material: feces | place: Germany | collected 2013/2015
TCTTGGGGGTCAAAGGGGGATATTCTCTTTCCGAGGAAAGAGAATATCCCCCTTAACCGCGTCCCCTGCACGGCGCAGGGGAACAAAGTACAGCGCTGCCGCGCTGTGATATGTTACCCTTGACGTTTTTTGAAGGTTAAGTAACCTTCAAGCATCAGGCTCGCCGCGACGGCGTCGACGGTTTTCTTGCGCTCCTTGGCGCGCTTGCCATTATTCAATAGAATATTGTGCGCGTCGACGGTCGTGCGGCGCTCATCCCAGAGCGTGACGGGGAGCGACGTGGCCTCGCGCAGCATCTCGGCAAAGCCCTCGGCCTTTTCTGCGCGGGGGCCGCGCGTGCCGTCCATGTTGAGTGGGTGGCCGAGCACGAGCTCTGAGACCTCGTGCTCGGAGATGAGCGGCAGCAGCTTTTCGATGACCGCTTCGGGCCGGTACGCGGTGATAACGGTCGAAAATCCAGTGAGCGTCAGCGTGCGGTCGGAGATCGCGACGCCGGTGTGCGCGTCGCCGTAGTCGATGGCCATGATTTTCATAAAATTGCCTCCTGAGCGTTTCTTTTGACTGCCAGCATACAGGATTTTCACCCAAAAAGCAAGCGCGGGGCAGGGAAGTGGCGTGCGGAAACGGAAAAATCGCGTCAAGAGAGGCAGCGGGAGAGAAAAAACAGGGGAAAGAGCGCAAAATCTGCGCGATTTTCTGCAAAAACGTGCAAAAAGTGCTTGACGGCTGGACATGACATGTGGTATCATCTTACTTACCTGTGAAAGAGGGCTTTCTTTTTGCGCGCTTTTGCTTCTCGGCACGCAAGGGAAAAGCACCCCTCAAATTTGAGAGCAGGGAGGCAATCGCCAGCTTCATGCCGCTTTTGGCAAATGGAGCTGAGTAAATAAGGAGGTGCCGTTAGATGCGCATTAAGATCACGCTCAGATGCAACGAGTGCAAGCAGAGAAACTACAACACGATGAAGAACAAGAAGAACACCCCGGACAAGCTTGAGCTGAACAAGTACTGCCCCTTCTGCAAGAAGCACACCGTCCACACCGAAACCAAGTAATTAGGAAAGGCTGTTGAAACATGGCAGAAGAAAAGAAGAAAAAGGACCGCAGCAAGTGGTTCCGTGAAATGAGAAGCGAACTGAAAAAGGTCGTATGGCCCACCGCATCCACCACTGCGAAGAACACCGGCACTGTGCTGCTGTGCTCCCTCGTTGTCGGCGCCTGCATCTGGATCTTCGACTACGTGGCCGTTTCCGCAGTGCACCTGCTGATCGGTCTCGCGGGCTGACAGGAGAGCAGTCATGGCTGATAATGCTAAGTGGTATGTCGCGCATACTTACTCCGGCTATGAAAACGCAGTCAAGACGGCCATCGAGAAGTTCGTCGCCAACCGTCATCTGGAGGACATGATCCTCGACATCCAGATCCCGCTGGAGACCGTCACGGAAGTGACCGACTCGGGCGAGACGAAGGAAGTCGAACGCAAGGTCTTCCCGGGCTATGTGCTCGTCAAGATGATTATGACGGACGACACCTGGCATCTGATCCGCAACATTCGCGGTGTGACCGGCTTTGTCGGCACGGCGAACAATGAACCCATTCCTCTGACGGAAGAGGAAGTCCTGGCGCTCGGCATGGAACGGCGAGAGATCGTCGTGCGCTACAATGTCGGCGATCAGGTCAAGATCACCGACGGCCCGCTTTCGTCCTTCCTCGGCACGGTCGAAGAGATCGACGCAGAGAAGAACAAGGTGTGCGTGGTCGTGTCCATGTTCGGACGCGAAACGCCGGTCGAGCTGGAGCTCGATCAGGTCGAGGTCGTAGAACCGTAATCACCGCTAAAAGCGATGAGCCGCGTATGCGGCAAACGTGGGAGAGACGTTCAGTCTCGCCAAGGGCGGCCGGAATCGCCGGTCGTTACCACATTCAATATTAAGGAGGTGCCTCTCATGGCACAGAAGATCACCGGTTACGTTAAGCTGCAGATCCCTGCAGGCAAAGCAACTCCCGCACCCCCCGTTGGCCCCGCGCTCGGTCAGCACGGCGTCAACATCGCTGCGTTCACCAAGGAATTCAACGAGCGCACCAAGAACGACATGGGCCTCATCATCCCCGTTGTCATCACGGTGTATGCCGACCGTTCCTTCTCCTTCGTCACCAAGACTCCTCCCGCTGCCGTCCTCATCAAGAAGGAATGCAACATCGAGTCTGGCTCCGGCGTCCCCAACAAGACCAAGGTCGCTACCATTTCCAAGGCCTCTGTCCAGAAGATCGCTGAGATGAAGATGCGTGACCTCAACGCGAGCACTCTCGAGTCCGCGATGAGCATGATCGCCGGTACCGCACGCTCCATGGGCGTTGTCGTCGAAGAATAAGGAGGGTGTGAACAATGTTTAGAGGTAAAAAGTATCAGGATGCTGCAAAGCAGATCGAAAAGAACACGCAGTATGACGCCGCAGAGGGCTTCGGCCTGATCTGCAAGACCGCTTCCGCGAAGTTCGACGAGACCGTCGAGCTGCACGTCAAGCTGGGCGTCGACTCCCGTCACGCTGACCAGCAGGTCCGCGGCGCCATCGTCCTCCCCAACGGCACCGGCAAGAACGTCCGCGTTCTCGTCTTCGCCAAGGGCGACAAGGCTGAGGCTGCCAAGGCTGCCGGCGCTGACTATGTCGGCGAGATGGACCTCGTCGAGAAGATCCAGAAGGAAAACTGGTTCGACTTCGACGTCGTCGTCGCTTCCCCTGACATGATGGGTGTTGTCGGCCGTCTCGGTAAGGTGCTCGGTCCTAAGGGCCTGATGCCGTCCCCGAAGGCCGGTACCGTCACTCCCGACGTCGCCAAGGCTGTTCAGGAGTCCAAGGCCGGTAAGGTCGAGTATCGTCTCGACAAGACCAACATCATCCACTGCCCCATCGGTAAGGTTTCCTTCGGCCCCGAGAAGCTCGCTGAGAACTTCAACGCTCTCATGGGTGCTATCATCAAGGCCAAGCCCGCCGCTTCCAAGGGCCAGTATATCAAGTCCTGCGTCGCCGCCTCCACCATGGGCCCCGGCGTCAAGATGAACACCGCAAAGATCTAAGAAAACTTAAAGAGGGGGACGCTGTCCCCCCCTTTAGATTCCCCCTCACCAGTTTGCGAACTGGTGTCGCCGCGCGATCGCGGCTGAGCCGCGGTATTTTCTGACGCGCATGTCGTCAGAAAAATCAAATTGGATTATTTTTGACGCGCATGTCGTCAGAAAAATGATTTGCGCTGCGTGCGGCGCAAATATGGGGTATTTTGCGGAAAAAACGATATTTGGGGTTGACAATGCTGCCAACTCTGGATATACTATTAGAGCGTTCCAAAGACAGCAGGTGAGATTCGTCTCGTAAGTCCTGCCGAGGATGGCAAACATTTATTGATTGCTTTACCGTCCTCATGTCCTGCATGAGGACGGTTTCCTTTTTAGAACGCCTCTTTCCCCTGGCACGCGAGGCGTGCCGCAAAATCCAATGGAGGTGAACTCAAGAAATGCCTAACGCAAAAGTTCTGTCTGAAAAGCAGGCGATCGTGGCCTCTCTGACCGAGAAGCTGCAGGGCGCAGCTGCCGGCGTTATCGTTGACTACAAGGGCATCACCGTCGCGGAAGACACCGAGCTCCGCGCTGAGTGCCGTAAGAACGATGTCGAGTATGCAGTTGTCAAGAACACCCTGCTCCGCTTTGCTTTCAACAACGTCGGCCTCAATGAGCTCGATGATCAGCTGAACGGTACCACGTCTCTTGCCATCGCTGCCGATCCCGTCGCCCCCGCGCGCGTGATCGCCGACTTTGCCAAGAAGCTCAACGGTAAGTTCGAGATCAAGGGCGGCTTCATGGACGGCAAGGTCGTCGACATGGCCACCGTCAATGCTCTGGCCGCGATCCCCGCGTTGCCCGTCCTGCAGGCACAGGTGCTTGGCACCATGCTGGCTCCCATTTCGGGCCTGGCTTGCGTCCTCAAGCAGATCGCCGAGAAGAACGGTGCTCCCGCCGAGGAAGCTTCCGCAGAGTAATCGTCTGCACCCAACTCAAAAACTAAAACAAATATCTTAAAATTGGAGGATCATTACAATGAGCGAGAAAGTTACCGCTATGATCGAAGAAATCAAGGGTCTTACCGTCCTGGAGCTCTCTGAGCTCGTCCACGCTCTCGAGGAAGAGTTCGGCGTTTCCGCCGCTGCTATGGCTGCTCCCGCTGCCGGCGGGGCTGCCCCCGCTGCCGAGGAGAAGACCGAGTTCGACGTCGTCCTCGCCGGTTTCGACGCTGCTGCCAAGATCAAGGTCATCAAGGCTGTCCGCGAGATCGCTGGTCTGGGTCTGGCCGAGGCCAAGGCTTTCGTCGAGTCCGCTCCGAAGGCTCTGAAGGAGGGCGTGTCCAAGGAGGATGCCGAGAACTTCAAGAAGCAGCTCGAAGAGGCTGGCGCGAAGGTCGAGATCAAGTAATCTCACCCTACTGCGAGGTTCAAAAAGCCCGTGTCACACGACACGGGCTTTTTTTGACTGTCTTATGGAATAGAACATCTGTTGACATAATATATGCGCGTGTACGTCAAAAGGACGTGCGCACCGTGGGCTCGGACGGGGCAACGATGTCGATGATCTGATTCTGCGTGTAAATGCCGTAGTGCTTCCGCGATGCGGGAGCGTCCGTTCCATCGGGTATAAGATGGACATCAATGGCACGGGGAAGATAGTCGAGCAGTTGGGACCGTTCGAACGTGCAAAGATAGGTGCCGCTGCGGACTTCGTCTGCGTCAAATACGCAGTAGGATTCGTTGCGCACCTGATAGAGCAGGTAATTTTCAAAGATGAGCTCGATCTTGGCGTTTTCATCGGGGGACAGCGGCGTACAGTGCGCGAGAGTGTCGTCGAGGGCGGCATTTCCTGTGGACGGAGTCTGTGCATTTGGCTCCGCTTTAGCGCAGCAGATGGTGATGTGCAGCTCGTTTTCATCCTCCTCACACAGCGTCAGGAGAAACGGTGCACGGCGGCCGGCGTCCACAAGGCGGCCTGCTTCGGCGAATGTGGTGCAATGAGACATGGGAGTCATCTCGTTTTGTAAAGTATGGAAAATACTGCTCACCGTGTGACGGTCAGGCAGTAAAATGATAACCGGTTTGTCTCCTTGTTGTTCCAGAGGTCAGTTTCGCCGAGCTCGCGCAGATCGTCTACGACGAATTCATCGAATCGCACAGCAGCGCGGTGAATGACGGGGCGCTCATCGAACGAGTAGAAGCCGCCCTGCCAGACGTGCCAGAGTTCCACGCAGGGCGCGGATTCGAGGGCAGAGCCAATGTAGTCGATCAGCTGCCGCGCGCGGCCCTCGGTATAGTAGGCCCAGTCGAGGCAGACGGCAAAGGCTTTGTCGGTATAGAGAAAACTGTCTGGGTAAGCGCGCAGCGCGAAGTTGTCGTCCGCGCCGCCATCGTCGATCGTACCGTCGTCCACATTGATGGCGAGGTAGTCGTACTTCGGCGGAGGAAAGACCTCCGGCAGCGGCGCGTCGGAAGCGAAAAAGATGCAGGCGCTCATCATGATCCTCCTGTAATGCCTCATTTTCCTTTTGGTACGGCGACCATATCATAAAAGATATGAACAAATCTACTGCGATGCTGTTACGAGACCCTTGCGCCGCGGTGCGGGAAGAACGCGCGCCGGTGAGGAAAAGGCTGGAACAGCCATAATATAAACCGCTCGAGCGCTTGACTTTTTTGTGCAGCGGCATTAAAATGTATAAAATATAAGAGCAGGAATTTTCATGCGTTGTGTATCCTGCGTACAAATTCTGATGAGAGACAGGCTGATGCCCGCGTGAGCCGAGGAATGCTTACGCGGTTATTTTTTCACCTGGATGGGAGAAAACATGAAGAACACCAAAAACTTTGCGAGCCGATGGGGCTTTATTCTGGCGTCCGTCGGTTCAGCGGTCGGCATGGCGAACGTCTGGGGCTTTCCTAACAAGCTTGGCAGCAACGGCGGCGGGGCATTCCTGCTCATTTATCTGCTGTTTATTTTCATTTTCAGCTACGTGGGCCTGCCCGCGGAGTTCGCGATGGGCCGCCACGCGGCGACGGGCACACTCGGCGCGTATGAAAAGGCATGGTCGACGCGCGGCAAGGACGCAGGCAAGGTAGGAGGCCTTCTTGGCTGGCTGCCGCTCGCGGGCTCGCTGTGCATTGCGTTCGGCTACGCCGTCATCGTGACATATATCTTAAAGGCGCTGGTGGATTCGCTCGTCGGCACGCTGATGACGACGGACACCGCGTCGTGGTTCGGTACGTTCTCCTCCACACCGTATTCCGTCATTCCGTACCACATCATCGTGGTCGTGGGGACGCTGCTGACGCTCTATTTGGGCGCGCACAGCATCGAAAAAACCAACAAGATCATGATGCCGCTGTTTTTCATCATCTTCCTGATCCTCGCGGTGCGCGTGGCGATGCTGCCGGGCGTAAGCGAGGGCTACCGCTTCATGTTCACTCCGCGCTGGGAGGCGCTCAAGGACCCGATGATCTGGATCTGGGCGATGGGACAGGCGTTCTTCTCCCTCTCCGTCACGGGCAGCGGCATGATCGTGTACGGCGCGTACCTCTCGAAGGATGAGGACGTCGTCGGCGTCGCGCAGCACACGGCGCTGTTTGACACGATCGCCGCCGTCGTTGCGGCACTCGTCATCATCCCCGCATGCTTCTCCTACGGGCTGGACGTCGGCGCGGGCCCGAGCCTGCTGTTCGTTACGTTGCCGACCATTTTACAGGATATCCCGATGGGGCGGCTGTTCGCCATCATCCTCTACCTTGCGATGATCTTCGCGGGGGTGAGTTCGCTGCAGAACATGTTCGAGGCCGTGGCGGAATCGCTGCTGCACAAGTTCCCCAAGCTCAGCCGCACGGCGGTGCTGGCGATCCTGTGTGTGCTGTGCCTCGGCATCGGCATTTTCATGGAGCCCATCAGCAAGTGGGGCCCGTGGATGGATCTTGTTTCCATCTATATTATCCCCATCGGCGCGACGCTCGGCGCGATCTCGTGGTTCTACGTGATGAAAAAGGACGAGCTGCTCGCCGCCGTGAACACCGGCAGCAAGAAAGAGCGCGGTGCGCTGTGGTACAACGTGGGCCGCTTCGTCTACGTGCCGCTCGCGGTCATCCTGTGCTGTGTGGCGCTGTTCATGCACGTGGCATTCTGAGTTCCCCCTGAACAAAAAAGAAGAACAATATGAAAACAGGCAAGAAAGTGAGCATTACCATACTTTCAGTGCTGATATTGGCCTTGTGCGCCGTGGGGATCATCCGGAGCACGACCTTTCCGCTGGACCCGGCGACGCTGCCGGATCATATCTGTGATTTTTACAATATCGGCAGGCCCCAGCCCCTCTCGCCGAGTATTCGGGTGTACGACAGTGTTGAACTCGAAAATACGGTGTGGCATCTCATGGAGATCGGCGAGGACATAGATCTGGGCTATGTCAAGCTGGAACGGAATATCCTTGGCCGCTACAAGATTGTGCACCTCGGCTACGGCGGCGGGAGCTTCCGTGACGGCGTTATGTTTAGCGGCGACAAAGCCTACTACCTCTTTGGCGGGCGCGATGTGACCGGCCGCATCGTCAGGATTACCATGACGCAGAACGGCGAGACCTGCACGATGGAAAATGCGGAGGGAAAGACGCATTTCCTGTTCTGCACAGAGCTTTCTCCACAGCTCGGCGATTATGACTTCGACCGCAGCACGCTGCGGTTTTACGACAAAGACGGGAACGACATCACCGCGGAGTACGATCTGAGCGGCGGCGGTATCCAGTAAAAGGAATACCAAAAGGAAGGACTGTGAGCAGGTCCTTCCTTTTTCATATAAAAACTTGTTGACAAGTCAACAATGATGCGCTATGATAAACGAGCTTGTTGATTTGTCAACAAATAGGAAAAAGGAGAATTACCAATGGAGGAGCGCTTTGAGACCTTTACCGTCCTGATCACGCGTATCAGCCGCAGCATCAAGCGCATCAAGGCGGACGAAATGGCGGACTTCGAACTGAAAGGGCCGCATGTGTCCTGCCTCTACTACCTCTCCCAGCAGGATGGCATGACAGCCGCCGAGCTCTGCGAGCGCTGCGACGAGGACAAGGCGGCTATCTCCCGCTCGCTGGACGACCTCGAGAAAAACGGTTACATCACCTGCGCAAGCGGCGCGGGCAAGCGCTATAAGAGCCCACTGCGCCTGACGGAGCGGGGCAAGGCGGTCGGCCACGCGATCGGGGAGAAGATCATGCGCATCGTCGAGGCGGCATCTGAGGGCCTGAGCGAGGCCGAGCGGCAGACGATGTACCGCGCACTCGCGCTCGTGAGCGAGAATTTGGAACGGATTTATACCCATAAGAAGACCGCGGGCGACAGAGCCGCCCGCGACGAACAATAACGGAGGAAAAGCATGAGTGTTCAGATCATTGTGGATTCGACGGTCGACATGCCCGAGCGCATGAAGGACCGTTTTCGCATCGTGCCGCTCACGGTGCATTTTGGCGCGGAGGAGTTCATCGACGGCGTGACCATCGACAAGCACCGCTTTTATGAGCGGCTTGTCGAGAGCGACGAGCTGCCGACGACCAGTCAGGCGTCGCCCGTGGCATTCGACGCGATCTTCTCCGACGTTGCGTCGGTGGGCGACAGCGCGGTCGTTGTGACGCTCGCGTCGAAGTTCTCCGGCACGTATCAGAGCGCGTGCATCGCCGCGGCGGAGTACGACAACATCTACGTTGTGGACAGCAAGAGCGCGGCTATCGGCTCTGGCATCCTCGCCGAGTACGCGCTCGAGTGCGCGGACAAGGGCATGGACGCGAAGACCATCGCCGAAACGCTGGAGAAAAAGCGTGACGAAATTTGCCTCATCGCGCTGCTCGACACGCTCGAATACCTCAAAAAGGGCGGGCGTATCTCGAAGACTGTCGCGTTTGCGGGCGGACTTCTCAACATCAAGCCGGTCATCACCGTGGTCGACGGCGAAATTCAGGTTATCGGCAAGGCGAGAGGGTCGAAGCAGGGCAACAACCTGCTCGTACAGAAAATCCACGAGAGCGGCGGCATCGACTTCGACGAGCCGATCATCCTCGGATACAGCGGGCTGAGCGATTCGTATCTCAAAAAATATGTCGAGGACAGCCGCGACATCTGGCAGGACAAGGCGGACTCGCTCGACTCCACGCTCATTTGCAGCGTGATCGGCACGCACACTGGCCCCGGCGTGGTGGCGGTCGCATTCTTCAAAAAGGGCTGAGCCTCTATAAAAATCAGAAACAGCAGGAAGCCGGCGTATCGCACCGGCTTCCTGCTGTTTTTTCTGAAATATCCTCTTTGAGTCAGCGATTAAAAATAGCAACGGCGCTTTCAAACGACACCGGTACTCGCTGTACCTTGACAACAGACGGCACGGCGAATTATAGTGATTCTATAAAGGTATATTGATATTCAGCGGCTATGTCTTGCGTGAAAGCGGTGCTTTGCGCTGGTATCGGTTTGCCCGTGAAACAGGTTGAATGGGAAAAGGAGAATGCGGCATGCAGTGGACGGACGAGAGCATTGCGTTTTTGCGTGATGCGCCGGCGATGAACCGCTATTATGAGACCATCGCGGAGAAGATCACGCCGTAGCTCCAAGAAAACGCGCACGTCTGCGACGCGGGCTGCGGCATCGGCGAGCTGAGCCTTGCTCTGAAGCCGTACTGCCGCCATGTCACGGCGGTGGACGCCGACGAGCTGGCCATCAAAACGCTGGAAGCTCACCTGATAAAAGGCGTTACCGCGATCTGCGGCGATGTGGAGGCGCTTGCGCTGGAGAAGCCCTACGACGCGATGGTGTTCTGTCTCTTTGGCCGCACGGAGGACACGCTGCGCATCGCGAGAAAGCAGTGCCGCGGAAAGATTTTCCTCGTCAAGAGCGACTATTCGAACCACCGCTTCAGCGCGGGAAAGGTGAGCCTCGGCGAGTACACGGCGGGAAGCACGGAGGCTGTCCTGCACGAAAAGGGCGTTGTGCCTGTTCACCATTGAGACGGCGGCTATTTCGAAGGAGGAAGCAGTATGAACCGGCATCTTTTGATCTGCGGGGAGCGCGGCGTCGGCAAGTCGACGCTGATCCGCCGCCTGCTGGAGCATAGTACGCGGGAGGTCGGCGGCTTTGTGACAAAGCGGCTGCCGGTCGCGGATGAGAACGGCTTTTTTCCGATTTACCTCTATCCCGCATCGCAGAGTGAGGGCGAGCGGCGCAACGAGACGGCGAATCTCGTCGGAACGTGCGACAGCCGCTCGAGCATCCGCCATCCGGAGGTCTTTGACGGCCTTGGCGCACAGCTCATCGAGTCCGCGCCGGAAGGCGGCATCATTTTGATGGACGAGCTCGGCTTTCTCGAAAATGACGCCAAGGTGTTCCAGTCCGCGGTGCTGTGCGCACTGGACGGCGACACGCCGGTGCTGGCCGCGGTCAAGCCGAAGGACACACCATTCCTGCGCGCCGTGCGCGGGCATGAGAACGCGGAGCTTGTCTTCATTGACGAGCAGAACCGTGACGCGCTTCTTGAAAAGCTCCTGCCGCACATTTTGCGGTGGAATGAAGCTTGAAGCAGCAAGCTCGCCGTGCAATAGAGAAGAAGATTTCAAGCGAACACTTGTTTGACTGTCAAAACCGTGCTATAATACCGCCATTGAGAAATTTGCAGAGGGGAGGGGACAGCGCATGGAGCATCTGCTTGCGGGACTGAACCGCGCGCAGCACGAGGCCGTCACGGCGACGGAGGGGTATGTCCGCGTCATCGCGGGCGCGGGCTCGGGTAAGACGCGTGCGCTGTCGCACCGCTTTGCGTATCTTGTCAACGAGCTCGGCATCCTGCCGGGGAACATCCTGTGCGTGACGTTTACGAACAAGTCAGCCAACGAGATGCGCCAGCGTATCCACGCCTTGACCGGCGACAACGACACGGGCTATATCAACACGTTCCACGGCTTCTGTGTCTCCGTTTTGCAGGAGGACAGCCATGCCGTGCAGTATCCGAAGAGCTTCCTCGTGCTGGATAATTCTGACATCGACGCGATGCTCGGCATCATCTACGAAGAGCGCGGCCTCACACTGCGCGACATGACCTATTCCGCCGCACGGGACATGATCGAGATCCGAAAGCTCTTTAAGGAGCCGGAGTATTACAAAGACATGATCACGATGTCGCTCGACACGCTGCGCGAAAAGTACGAGCGTGCCGACACGGCGGGGGACATCATCTTCTACGGCTATCTCTATCAGGAGAAAAAGTGCTTCGGCCTCGACTACAACGACCTCATCAAGTTCTCGCTCTATATTTTCGAGCAGCACGAGGACATCAGGCTCAAGTGGCAGCAGCGGCTCGAATACATCATGATCGACGAGTTTCAGGATATCGACGCGCTGCAATATGAGCTGATGGAGGTGCTGTGCGGCTATCACGGCAACCTCTTCATCGTGGGCGACCCGGACCAGACGATCTACACCTGGCGCGGCGCGAACGTCAAGTATCTGCTGGATTTCGACAAGGTCTTTCCAAACGTGCAGGCCATCATGATGATGGAAAACTACCGTTCCACGCCGGAGATTTTGGCGGCGGCGAACTCGCTGATCGCAAAAAACGGCCACCGCATCAAAAAGGACCTGCTCCCGACGAAGCCCTCGGGCGAGAAGGTCGTCTGCCACTTTGCCGACACGCAGGAGGCGGAGGCGCAGTGGATGGCGGGCGAGATGCAGTGGCTGCATGATCGCGGCGTGCCGCTGCGGGATATGACCGTCCTCTACCGCGCGCACTATGTAACGCGCGCGGTGGAAGAGGCGTTGATGCACGAAAAAATTCCCTATACGATCTACTCCGGCGTGCAGTTTTTCGACCGCATGGAGATCAAGGACGCACTTTCATATTTGCGGATGATCGCCTATCAGGACGATCTGTCGTTCCGGCGCATTGCCAACGCGCCGAAGCGGAACCTCGGCAAGCGGCGCATGGCCTTTTTACAGGAGACGGCGGAAAAAGAGGGGACGAGCCTCTATGTAACGCTCAAAAACCACCTCGAAGACAGCGTGTTCAGCGGCACGAAGGCAAAGCAGTTCGTCGATCTGATCGAGCGCTTTTCGCACTCGTATCAGGGTCGGCCCATCTCTGAGGTGCTCTCGGATATTCTGGACAAGAGCGGGTATGAAAAGGCGCTGCGCACCGAGGGCAGTCAGGAGCGGCTGGACGATCTGGCCGAGCTCAAGCAGTCCATCTACGAATACGAGACGAGCTGCGGCGAGGAGAGCACGATGGAGCATTACCTCGCCCACATCGCGCTTTTCAGCAACGGCGATGTCGCCGAGCAGGGCGACAAGGTGAAGCTGATGACCGTCCACGCGGCGAAGGCCTCGAATTCCCGTATGTGTTCCTCTGCGGCATGAACGAGGGCATTTTCCCCTCGTGCAAGGTGCGAACGCTCCCCGGCATGGAGGAGGAGCGGCGGCTCGCTTTCGTTGCGCTGACGCGCGCGGAGAAGGGGCTTTACCTCTCCGAGGCCGACGGGTGGAATTTTAACGGCTCGCCGCGCTATCCCTCGCGCTTTCTGCTGGATATCGACCGCGAGCTTCTGTCGTTCACGCACGAGGTCGACGAGACGCTTCTGCGTGAAGCGGCGGATGACGTCGCGCGGCGAGACAAGTATCTGCGCGAGGACGACGGCGACGGCACGCTGCCCATCGGGCAGCGCGTGCGCCACGCGGTGTTCGGCGAGGGAACGGTGCTGGATGTAGACCTGAACAAGGGCGCGCACGTCATCCAGTTTGACGGCATGGGAACGCCGCGCAGCATTTCGCTGCGCGCGAAGCTCGAAAAGATCGGGCCATAAAATCAATTGACAGATTTATTTTGGAGGGATTTCGACATGAGAAAGAATTTTGGCGCACAGCCCTAGGTCCATCCGCAGCCCGTGCTCATCATCGCAATGTATTTAAGCGGCGGCCACAAGACCGTGAAGAACATCTTAAAGCGCGGTGCGTTCACCGTGAGCATGGGCGACGCAGAGCATGCGGCGGCCTGTGACTATGTGGGCATCGAGTCCGGCAACAGCGTGCCCGACAAGGTGGCGCGCGGGCTTCCACGTGACGAAGAGCGAGCATGTGGACGCGCCGGTGATCGACGAGCTCCCGCTCGCGCTCGAGTGCAAGCTCGTGAGCTACGACGAGGAGACAAGACTCCTGACCGGCGAGATCGTGAACGTCAGCGTGGACGCTCGCGCTCGACGAAAACGGCAAGCTCGCTGTCGAAAAGCTGCACGTCATCACCTTTGACTACGCCAACCACGGCTATTATGTCTTGGGCGAGAAGGTCGCCAGCGCGTTCGAGGACGGCAAAAAATTGAAGTAAATCCGGCGAAACAGAAAGCGCCGCGTCCCGTATTTTCTTCGGGACGCGGCGCTTTTTTGCCGTTTCGGTCAGGATTTTGACTTTGTTTGTGCAAAACCAACGCATTAGTGTTAAAATCTCGTTAAAAACCGTCCCTTTTACTACTGGCACGGGCGCGGGGCAGGTGGTATAGTAAACAGGCATGTGTTTTTCAGGAGGATCAATATGTTTTCTGCCTTTTTTTGCAGCCTGAAGCAGGAATTTGCAGGCTACAACTCGAAAAAGCTGCTCGCCGACATGATGGCGGGCCTGACGGTCTGCGCTGTCGCGCTGCCGCTGGCATTGGCGTTCGGCGTTTCATCCGGCGCGAGCGCGGCGTCCGGGCTTGTCACGGCCATCATCGCGGGCGTGGTCATCGCCATTCTCGGCGGCGCGTCGTACCAGATCTCGGGCCCGATGGGCGCGATGAGCGCAGTGCTCGTCGGCATCGTCGCGGAATACGGCCTGCAGGGCGTGTTTTTCGCCTGCTTTGCCGCAGGCGTTCTGCTGCTGCTTGCGGGCGTCTTCAAGCTGGGTCGCTTAATTAGCTTCATCCCGATGCCCGTCATCATGGGCTTCACCTCGGGCATTGCCATCATCATTGCGATGGGGCAGATCGACAACTTCTTCGGCACGGTGTCGGAGGGAGGCTCGAATTTGGAAAAGATCGCGTCCTATGGCCGTCTTGGCTTCCATCCGAACATGCAGGCGGTGCTCATCGGCCTTCTCGTCGTGCTGGTGATGGTCTTCTGGCCGAAAAAATGGAGCGCGCGTGTGCCGGGCTCGCTCGTCGGCATCATCCTTGCGACGATCGTCGCGACAGTCGCGGGCATGGATCAGCTCGCTGTCGTCGGCGACATTCCCAAGACGCTCCTGCTCGCCGACCGCCTGTCGCTCGGCGGCCTGAGCTTCACGATGCTCGAAAACCTGATCTCTCCCATCGTGACCATTGCGGCGCTCGGCATGATCGAGAGCCTGCTTTGCGGCGCGTCGGCCTCGCGCATGAAGGGCGAAGCGTTCAACGCCGATCAGGAGCTGATCGCACAGGGCGTGGGTAATATTCTGCTGCCGCTTTTTGGCGGTGTTCCCGCGACCGCAGCCATCGCACGCACGAGCGTAGCGGTCAAGTCCGGCCAGCAGACGCGCCTTACGAGCGTGTTCCATTCGCTGTTCCTGCTTGCCTCGATGTTCCTGCTCGGCGGCGTGATGGCGCGCCTGCCGCTCTCGGCGCTCGCGGGTGTGCTGATGGTCACGGCGTGGCGCATGAACGACTGGGAGGGCATCCGCTACATCTTCCGCCACAAGTTCAAGTCCGGTATCAGCCAGTTTTTGATCACGATGCTCGCAACGGTCGTCTTTGACCTGACGGTCGCGATCCTGCTCGGCGTGGTATACTCCGCCATTTTGTACATGGCGAAGTCGAGTCATATCCATGTGAATTTCTCCGATATCGACGCGAACAAGCTGCGCTCGGTGGAGGGTAAGCCCCCCATTCTTGAGACCTCGGGCGTGGCGTACATCACGGGCGCGCTCTTCTTCGGCGCGGTGGATGAGTTCAACCACCGCATGGCGGAGATGCCGCAGTACGACCACATCATCTTGTCGATGCGCGGTATGCCGAGCGTGGACGTTTCGGGCGCGCAGGCGATGCTCGAGCTGTGTGAGGCGCTCAAGAGTCAGGGCAAGACGGTTGCCTGCTGCGGCATGACCGAGGCGGTGCGCAGCTACTTTGACCGTGCCGGCATCACCGAGCTTCTCGGCGAGGAGTCCTACTTCTGGAGCGCCGACCAGGCGATCCTTGACCTGCTGGACGCGGAGATCGTGGAATAAAAGACATAGAAAAGCACTTCCCGCCAGCGGCGGGAAGTGCTTTTTGCTGTACATGGGCTGCGAAAGATTTTATTTGCGCCGGTCACCCTCGCGTGCGATCTTGTCGAGCGATTCCTGCCGGACAGCCTGACGAAGCGCCGTCAGGTAGGGCGAAAAGGCGACGTTCTGCTCGCCGTAGGTGAGCTGGAGGTCGTATTCGTGGTCCTCCCAGGTCGAAATGTCGGACTCGTTGTGGGAGATCACGGCCTCGAGCTTGTCGAGCGCCTTGTAGATTTGGGCCTCCTGCGTTTCGAGCGCGGCCATCTCGTCGTAGAGTGCGCGCATCTCCTCGCGGCAGGGGGAGGGAAGCGATGCGACCCACTGGTAGAGCAGCGCTTCCTCCGTCGATTCGTCTTGTGCGGTCTTGTCAAAGGCGGGGATATCGCCCGTGAAGCACTCGCCGAGGTCGTGGATGAGGCACATGCGCGTCACCTTGTCCATGTCGGCCTCGGGAAATTCATCGCGCAGGAAAAACGCCATCAGCGCGATGCGCCAGCTGTGCTCGGCAACGCTCTCGTGCCGCCCGCCGGAGGTGTAGCAGTGGCGGGTAGTGTCCTTCAATTTTTCCGCCGTGTGCAGCGCGGCGAGCAGTTCGCTTGGTCTCATGCGTCTCCTCCATTGTCGTTTTCTGGTATTTTACCAGAGGCGGAAACGACTTGCAAGGAAAAGAAAGAAGAGAGATTCCCATTCCCAGCGGCATATGATATCATGAATGCGAGAAAATTTGGCGCCCGGTGAAACAAAACGGGCGCGGAATGCGTCTAAATAAGCAGAAGCAAGAAGATTTGAGAGAGACCCTCCCATGCGGAGGGCGGAGAGGAGAATTTATGAAGCTTGCGGCGGATTTTCGGCAGGCGGCGCGCGAGGCGCTGCGCGGCAAGTGGCCCATCGCCATTCTGATCGGCCTTGTGGCGGTGCTGCTCGGCGGCGCAGGGAGCGGCGGTCCGGAGGTCAAATTCAATTACGATGTGTCCTCGGGCGTGTCGACGACGTTTGGCTACGGCGGACAGACGATTTACTCCACAGGCTACGGTTTGGACCCGAAGTGGAGCGGACTGCTCGTCGGCGGTGTGGTCTATCTCATCGTGATCGCGCTCGTGTTGGCGGCGGCGTACTTCATCCTCGGCAGCATTGTGGGCGTGGGGTATGCCAAATATAACCTCGGCCTTGTCGACCGCACGGAGCCGGGCTTTGAGGCGCTGTTCGCCTATCTTCCGAACTGGAAGACGACGACGCTGACGCGGCTTTGGAAGGGCCTCTATATTCTGCTGGGGACGATCCTGCTCGTCATTCCGGGACTGATTATGGGCTACACCTACGCGATGACGGACTACATTTTGGCCGAGCACCCGGACATGGCGCCGGGCGAGGCGATGAAGGGCTCGAAGGCGATGATGGAGGGCAACCGCTGGCGGCTGTTCTGCCTGCAATTCAGTTTCATCGGCTGGATGATCCTCAGCTCGCTGACGTTCGGCCTTGGCAACCTTGCGCTGCGCCCCTATCAGGAGGCGGCATACGCCGCGTTCTACCGCGAGGTATCGCTCGGGTAAAAAGATAGAGAGAAACAAAATACGCCCCGCGGATGATCCGCAGGGCGTATTTTTGCTGTGATGGAAAGCTTACTTTGCGCTGTCGTTTGCGAGGGCCTGGTCGATCAGCTTCTGGAGCGCTGCCATGTTGTCCTCGTTGTCGATGCCGCCGAGCATCGCCTCACCGACGATGGCGCCGCTGCGGTCGATGACATAGGTGGTCGGGAAGGCCATGATGTCGCCCGCAAAGTCGCCGGCTGCGCTGTCGGAGGGGAAGTAGATGTTCTGGTAGCTTGCACCCTTGGATTCAAGCAGACTCTTGGCCGTGCTGATCGCATCGGCGTTGCCATCGAGGGTATCGACGTTGATGCCGATGAGCGCGCCGCCCTGCTTCTTGAGCGTCTCGTTGAGGGCGTTCAGATCGCCAAGCTCCGCCACGCAGGGCTTGCAGCCGCTGAACCAGAAGTTCACGACCGTCACAGCGTTCTGGGAGAAGATGCTGCTGTCCACGTCGTTGCCGTCAAGGTCCTTACCGGTGAAGGTGGGGAAGGTCGGGACGGCATCGTTCATGTCGCCGTTTTCACCGTCGCCTGCGGGCTGAAGTGCGGCGTACTGCTCCTGCAGGGGCTGGATCTGGTCTTCAAGGTCGCGGATCTGCTCGGAGCCTTCGGTCAGCGTCTTGAGTTCATCCTCGGTGAACTGATCCTTCACAAGGTCGAGGGCGGCAAGCAGGTAAGCGCCGTAGTTCGATTCATCGGGGATCTCGTCGCGCTTTTCGTTCATGGCGGCGAAGAGCTTCTGCCACAGCTCAAGGTTCTCTTCCATGATGGCGTTTTCCTTGTCGGCGAGCTCCTGGATCTGGGCGTAGATCTCCTCGGCGGTCGCGCCCTGCGCATCGCCATCGCCCTTGCCGTCGCCCTTGCTGCCGCAGGCGGCGAGGGAAAGCGTCAGCGTAAAGGCGAGCAGCAGCGTAATGATCTTCTTAAAATTCATGGTTTATTCTCCTTTGTTTTCTTCAATGATCGGTTTTTGAGACAATTTGGAACATGCTCCGCCGCTGCCGAAGGCGTAGCGGAAGCGGACGGCCTCCGTCGGGCAGGCGGTCACGCATTTGCCGCAGCGGATACACTCGCTGTGGTTCGGCGTTTTGGTCACATCCACGTCCATGGGACAGGTCCTTGCGCACTTGCCGCAGGAGACGCATTTGCTCTCGTCAACGTGCATCGACAGCAGCGACACGCGGTTAAAGAGCGCGTAGAACGCGCCGAGCGGGCAGAGCCACTTGCAGAACGGGCGGTAGAAGATGACGCTCAGCACAACGACCGTGATGAGCACGCAGAGCTTCCACGAAAAGAGCTTGCCGAGCGCGGCACGGATGCTGCTGTTGACAAGCGAGAGCGGGATAGCGCCTTCGAGCACGCCCTGCGGGCAGAGATATTTGCAGAAGAACGGGTCGCCCATGCCAGCTTCGTTCACCACGAGCACCGGAAGCAGGAAGACCATCACCACCAAGATGACGTATTTGAGGTAGGTCAGCGGCTTTAGGCGCTTGGTGGAGAGCTTTTTGGTCGGGATCTTGTGCAGCAGCTCCTGAAACCAGCCGAACGGGCAGAGGAAACCGCAGATGAAGCGGCCCAGCAGCACGCCGAGCAGGATGAGGATGCCGGTGATGTAATAGGAAAAGCTGAATTTCGACGAGCCGACGACAGCCTGAAACGAGCCGATGGGACACGCGCCCGCCGCACCTGGGCAAGAGTAGCAGTTCAGTCCCGGCACGCACACGGTCTTGCCTGCGCCGCGATAGAGCGTACCCGTGAGGAAGTTCGGCAGGTGCAGATTCGTCAGCAGAGCCGCGCAGGCCTGGACCAGTCCGCGCCAGCGGGCGAGCAGAAAGGAAAACGGTTTTTTCTTATCCAATGCCCACACACTCCAGACATAGTTTGATCGCCTTGTTCAGCACCGTGTCCGCCTCGCCGCGCATCACACCGCAGACGAGAAATGCGAGGCCAAGCAGCAGAAAAAGAATCTGCACCCCGGCCTTTTTGCCAAATGTTTTGTTCAAATTATCACCCTTTCTGTTGTACCGGCGCTTAGACTACACAGGGAATATGAATACAGTATGAACAGCACCTTAAAAGAACCCTAATTTTATCTGGAAATAATAAGAAGTTTGCCCTGTGCGAAGGGGGTTGCACCATTATCCGCGCTTTTGAAAGAGCTTTGAAGCATAACGGGAGACGAGCTCACCGATCACAAGCCCCAGCACCGCGCCGGCTAACACGTCGCTCGGAAAGTGCACATATAAATAAAGACGAGAGAAGGCGAGCAGCACGGCGAGCGGGATGGCCGCATAACCGAAGCGGCGGTCTGCGCGCGTTGTCGATGTCCTTGTCAGGATAGGTCTCGATGTACGGCTCTTTGGCGAACGCCGCGACCGGCAGCGCGGGCAGCCATGCCATCGAATGCGCAGCGGGAACCCAGGCCGTCAGCTCATCGTAGCCGATGGGGAGCCAGTCGTGTCCACCCTCGCGCGCGGAGATGAAGCACAGATCGAGTTGGTGCGCGTTGAGCTGTGTGATCAGCTCTGTGCTGTACCCACCGCGCAGCTGCACCTGAATGCCGCCGTAGCGCGCGTGGAAATCCGATATGATGCGCCCGAGCGGCGAATAAAACGCGCTGTATGCCGTGCCGACGGTAACCGTGCCGACATCCAGCCCGCGCAGCTGCGCGGAGAGCTGGGCGCAGCTCTCGCCCGCGTGCAGTAGGTCGCGGATGGCGGGCAGCAGCTTTTCGCACTCCTTTGTCGGGCGAACGCCGCTGTGCTCGCGCAGCAGGAGCGGAACGCCCGTCTCCTCCTCAAGCGCCGCGACCATGCGGCTCACGCCGGAGGGCGTGTATTGCAGCGCCTCCGCGGCGGCGGACAGACTTCCGGTCTCAATGGCGCAGACGAGCGCGCGGTAGCGATCGAGTTCCATGGCGTTCTTCTTTGCGAAATTGTCAAAGATGGTTTGATGGATCATCGGTTTACGCAAGGTGTAGCGCGGGTGTATGCTGTTGTCAAATCCTTGGAAATGGGGGGAACTATGGCACGCTCTTACGATCTAACGAGCGGCAGCATCCCGCAACATCTGCTGCGCCTGGCCGCACCGCTCATCATGGGCAATATCTTGCAGCAGCTCTACAACACGGTGGACGCCTTTATCCTCGGGCGCTTTGCGGGCGATTTGGAGTTCGCCGCTGTCGGCGTTGCGGGCTCGGTGATGAACCTTTTCCTCTTTATGATCACAGGCGCGTGCACGGGCATTTCCGTCATCTTCGCCCAGCTCTACGGTGCGGACGAGCGCGAGCGCTTCCGCCGCGAGCACTGGCTCTCGCTCTCGTGCGGGCTGCTGGTGACGCTCGCGTGCAGCGGCCTCGGCTTTTTGCTTCTCTCACCGCTGCTGCGGCTCATCCAGACGCCAAGCGAGCTCAAGACCTTTGTCTCGGTATATCTGACGATCATTTTGGCGAGCCTGCCCGCGGCGTTTCTCTACAACCTCTACGGCGCGCTGCTGCGTGCCATCGGGCGGGCGAACGCGGCGCTGATGGTGCTCGCCGCGGCGGTGACGGTCAATGTCGCGCTCGACTACTGCTTTGTTGCGCGCTTTCAGTTGGGCATCGCGAGCACGGCGTGGGCGACGGCGGCGTCGTAGGCCATTTCGGCGGTGCTGTGCATCCTCTACCTGCGGCGCAAGGCACCGGAGCTCATTTTTGCCCGCGCGGACTGCCGTATGGATGGAGAGCTATTGAAGCAGACGGCGCATTTTAGCTTCGTCACGGCGCTGCACCAGTCGAGCCTGTACACCGGAAAGCTCCTGGTGCAGGGCGCGGTCAACACCGGCGGCACGGACATGATCTCGGCCTACACGGCGACGACGCGCATCGAGGGCTTTGCCAACTCGCTTGGCGACAGCGGCAGCGCTGCGACCTCCGTGCTCGTGGCACAGAATCGGGGAGCAGGGAAAGAAGAGCGCGTGAAGGAATCGTTTCGCAGCAGCCTTTTTCTGATGCTTGCGATGGGGCTTGCGATGACGCTCATCATGTACGTTAGCGCGAGCACGTCGGTCGGCTTTATGCTCGGGACGCGCAGCGGCGCGGCGTTTGAGAATGCGCGCGACTATCTGAAGCTCGTGGCGCTTTTCTACACGCTCTGCTTCACCGGCAACACATTCGCTGGCTATTTTAACGGCATCGGGAAGGTGTCCGTCCCGTTCCTCGGTGCGACGAGCCACATCGCGCTGCGAGTCGTCCTCTCGTGGCTGCTGGTCGGCAAAATGGGCCTCCCCGCCGTCGCGCTGGCAACAGGCCTCGGCTGGGTGCTGGTCAACGCGCTGTGGACCTTTGTCAAATGGAGGATGGAGAAAAAAGAGAAAGCAGCAGAACGCGATATTATGTAAACATCAAAAGCCGCGCGCCCTTAGGCGCGCGGCTTTTGATAAGTTTTGTGAAGTATCGCCGCTGATCGAAATGCGCGGCAAAGGGATGACATTTTTGAGAAAGCACGAGGTTTTTGCCCATATGGGAAGACCATGTCGAAAGAGAAAAACTTTTGTAAGAGACGCGCTCTGCTTGCTGAACTTCAGTAAAGTGAAACTATTTTACAATTCTTCGAAATGGTAGCGCGGCTTGCCGGCGCTTTTCTTGCCATATTCGATGGCTCTTGTCGGGCAATAGCAGATGCAGGCCATGCACTGTGTGCAGTTGCTTCCCCAGACGGGACGGGCGTTTTGCAGTGTGATGTTATTCAGCGGGCAGAGCTTTTCGCATTTGCCGCAGCCAATGCAGACATCGCTTACAGTAAAGGAATTTGCCTTCACAAACAGCGGATAGAAAACCGGGTTCACCGCGCTGCTCGCGATGCGGTCGTAGAGTTTTTTGCGCGGCGGCGAGAACATGTGTCCTGCGCGGATCGCGGCGATCGCGCGGTCGATGAACGGCTCGGCTTTGGCGACGATCCGGCGAGCCTCCTCGACGGTTGGTGCGTTGAACATGGCGATGAAATTCTCCGGCATGACGATCTGCGCCGTGCCCATGTAGACGAGGCCCTTTTCGCGGCAGAGCGCGCGGTTGTACTTCGCGGCGTTGCCGATCTCGCTGCCGCAGTCCATGACGAACCACGTTTCCCTCGCGCCGCGCAGCTCTGTTCGCAGCAGATGGTCGCGCACGATGCGCGGGATGCGCCAGGCGTAGGTCGGCATGACGAGGACGAGCCGTCCGTTGACGGCGAGCGGTGTTATGTCGCCTGATTTGATGCGGTCATTCAGGCTGATGAGCGTATCGTTCAGCGCGTGTGTGATGCGTTCGGCGATGTGGCGGCTGTTGCCGGTGCCGGTGAAATAGAGTACCATGGCGACCTCCTGTGTCTTTGCTCGAGCACTGCCCGAATATTGTATTGCCTCTATTGTACCAGCCGTGGCGCGCGCAGACAAGCGCTTTGTGTAGGAAAACCGGCGGAGTAAAGGGGCTTGAACCTGAGAGAAAAATCGCCGCGGCTTTTCTTTTTTTACCGAAAGGGGCGAAAGAGGCATATTGCCTCTCGTATACTTGTGTTTCCTGCATTTTCTGCTTGAGGAATGGGGGCGGATATGGTATCTTGAACCATGTGTCCGTCGGCCGTTTTCGACCAGCGGTTCACGTTCTCTAACTGAACGGCCACCGAAAGGCAGGGCTTTTTCTTATGATGATCAACAAACGGCTCATCGGCGCGGTGCCGGAGAGCAAAAAATATATCGCGGGCAACGTCGCGCTGCAATGGTGCTCGCTGTGCGCGAACATCGCGATGATGAGCGCCGTGACGGCACTGCTCGCCGCGCTGTTCGCGGGCGAGGTGACGCAGAGTAAGATCGTCACGACCGCCGTGATCGCGCTTGCAGCTGTCGCCGTGCGCTACGGCTGTACCGTCGGCGCGTCGCGCATGGGGTATCTTTCGTCCAAGGTGGTCAAGAAGACGCTGCGCGGCGCAATCTATGACAAGCTCCTGTGCCTCGGCGCGTCGTATTCCGAGCAGGTCAAAACGTCGGAGGTCGTGCAGGTCGCGGTCGAGGGCGTCGACCAGCTCGAAACGTACTTCGGCGCGTATCTGCCGCAGTTTTTCTACGCGATGCTCGCGCCGCTGACGCTTTTTGTCGTGCTGTGCTTCGTGAGCGTGCCGGCGGCGGTCGTGCTGCTCGTCTGCGTGCCGCTCATCCCCGTCGCCATCGCGGCGGTACAGACATGGGCGAAGAAGCTGCTCTCGAAATACTGGGGGCAGTACACGGCGCTCGGCGACACGTTTCTTGAAAATTTGCAGGGCTTGACGACCTTGAAAATCTATCAGGCCGACGCCTTCAAAAATGATGAGATGAACGTCGAGGCCGAAAAGTTCCGCAAGATCACGATGAAGGTTCTTACGATGCAGCTCAACTCCATCACGATCATGGACCTCATCGCCTACGGCGGCGCGGCGCTCGGCGTCATCATGGCCGCAACGCAGCTGCGCGCGGGGAAGATCGACCTTGCGGGCGCGCTGCTCATCATCCTGCTGGCGGCGGACTTTTTCATCCCCATGCGCCAGCTCGGCTCGTTTTTCCATATTGCCATGAACGGCATGGCCGCGAGCGATAAGATTTTCCGCCTGCTCGACCTGTCCGAGCCCGCACACGGCGGCGTCAGCTGTCCCGCGGGCGACATTGTCTGCCGCGGCCTGCGCTTTTCCTACGAACCGGAGCGCGAAATTCTGCACGGCGTTGATCTGACGATCCCGCAGGGCAAATTCGTCTCGCTCGTCGGCGAGTCGGGCTGCGGCAAGTCGACGATCTCCGCGCTTTTGATGGGTAGAAACAAGGGCTACACCGGCTCGATGACCGTCGGCGGCGCAGAGCTGCGCGACATTGAGGAGGCGAGCCTGATGCGGCGCATCACCTACGTCAGCCACCAGAGCTACCTCTTCAAGGGTACGGTACGCGACAATTTGCTGATGGGCAAGCCTGGTGCGAGCGATGACGAGCTCTGGAGCGCGCTCACGCAGGTCAATCTCGCGGACTTTCTCAGAGGGGAAGCGGGGCTCGACACCTTACTTTCCGAGCGAGGCGAGAACCTTTCGGGCGGTCAGCGCCAGCGCCTTGCGCTCGCCCGCGCGCTGCTGCACGACAGTCCGGTGTACATCTTCGACGAGGCTACGTCGAACATCGACGTTGAGAGCGAGAACGACATCATGGCGCAAATTCACGCATTGGCGGGCCGGAAGACGGTGCTGCTGATCTCGCACCGTTTGGCGAACGTCGCAGCGTCGGATGAAATTTACGTGCTGGAGCGCGGCAATATCGTTCAGCACGGCACGCACGAGGCGCTGCTGAAGCAGGACGGTGCTTACGCTGCGCTGTGGTCGGCCCAGCAGGTGTTGGAGCACTATGGAGAGGAGGCGGCAAAATGAAAAAAAGAAGCGGTTTTACCGTCATGGTGCGGCTCATCGGCCTCGTGAAGCCACTGAGCGGCTACATGGTGCTCGCCATTTTGATGGGCCTTGTCGGCCACCTCTGCGCCGCGTTCATCACGATCTTCGGCGGCTTTGCCGTGCTTGGCCTGCTCGGCTTCGCAACGCCCGTCGCGCTCAAGACGACGTTCGTCTGTGTGCTGCTCTTCGCGCTCGTGCGCGGCATCTTCCGCTACGCCGAGCAGTCCTGCAACCACTTCATCGCCTTCAAGCTGCTTGCGCTGATCCGCGACAAGGTCTTCCGCGCACTGCGCCGTCTCTGCCCCGCGAAGCTCGAGGGGCGCGACCGCGGCGACCTCATCTCCGTCATCACGTCGGACATTGAGCTGCTCGAGGTCTTCTACGCGCACACGATCTCGCCCGCGGCCATCGCGGCGCTGTTCACGCTCATCATGTGTCTGTTCATCGGGCATTATCACGCATTGCTTGGCCTTCTGGCACTCGCGGCTTACGTCTGCGTCGGCGTAGTCATCCCACTCATTACGTCCCGCCGCTCGGGCGATACGGGGATGCGATTCCGCACGGAGTCGGGCGCGCTGTCGGCCTTCGTGCTCGACAGCCTGCGCGGCCTGAACGAGACCATTCAGTACGATCGGGGCGCAGAGCGCCGCGCCGAGATGGATGCGCGCACCGATGCGCTATCCAAAGAGGAAGCCAAGCTCAAGCGTCTCACGGGCCAGAACATGGGCATCACGAACACGGCCATTTTGCTCTTCGACCTTGCAATGCTGGTTTCTTCCGCGGCGCTGGTGCAGCGCGGAGAGCTGACGTTCGACGGGGCGCTCATTGCGGTCCTTGCGCTGTTCTCGTCGTTCGGCCCCACGGTCGCGCTGGCAAATCTCGGTGCGACGTTGCAAAACACCTTCGCCGCGGGCAACCGCGTGCTCGACATTCTGGATGAAGAACCCGTGGTCGACGAGGTCAGCGGACAGAAAGAGGTCGAATTTACCGGCGCGGAGGCCGAGCACGTCACGTTCTCCTACGGCGGGGAGGACATTCTCTCCGACGTTTCCGTCCGCTTCCCGGAGGGGAGCGTCGTCGGCATTGTGGGCCGCAGTGGCAGCGGAAAATCGACGCTTTTAAAGCTCCTGATGCGCTTCTGGGATGTGCAGAAGGGCCGCGTCCGCCTGTCAGGCACGGACGTTTCCAGCATCAACACGGGGAATCTGCGCGAGATGGAGAGCTTCGTCACGCAGGAGACGCATCTCTTCCACGACAGCATCAAAAATAACCTCCGTATCGCAAAGCTCGACGCGACGGACGACGAGATCGCCGCGGCCTGCAAAAAGGCTGCCGTGCACGAATTCATCATGACGCTGCCGCGGGGCTACGACACGCCGGTCGGCGAGCTGGGCGACACGCTTTCGGGCGGCGAGCGCCAGCGCCTCGGACTCGCCCGTGCGTTTCTGCACGACGCGCCGCTGATGCTCCTTGATGAGCCGACGAGCAATCTTGACAGCCTGAACGAGGCGGTCATCCTGAAATCGCTGCACGAGCAGTGCGCGGGCAAGACCGTCGTGCTCGTGTCGCACCGCGCGTCGACCATGCGCATCGCCGACACGGTCTACTCCGTCGAGCACGGGAGAATGAGCTGATGAAGGATATCGAAACTAAGCGCGAGCGCGAAAAGAAGATGGTCTCGCAGATGATCGCCCTCTACTGCCGCCGCAATCACCACACAAAGGGCGTGCTCTGTCCCGAGCGCGCGGCGCTGAACGACTACGCCCGCGCCCGCTCCGAGCACTGCCCGTTCATGGAGACGAAGACCTTCTGCGTCAACTGCCGCGTGCACTGCTACAAACCTGACATGCGTGAAAAGATCCGCGCCGTGATGCGCTTTTCCGGCCCGCGGATAATTTTCTATCACCCCGTCGCCGCAATCCGCCACGTGGTGGAGACAAAGCGCGAAAAAAAGAGACTGGAGAGAAAACCGATGAAGCTGAAACGCCTTTTCTTCCTGATCCTTGGCTGCGTGTGCCTTGCGCTCGGCTGCGTCGGCATCGTGCTGCCGGTGCTGCCCACGGTGCCGTTCTTCCTTGCGACGGTGTTCTGCTTTGCAAACTCGTCGGAAAAGCTGCACACATGGTTTCTCGGCACAGAGCTCTATCAAAAACACCTCGACTCATTCGTGAAGAAAAAGGGCATGACCGCGCAGACCAAGGCAGGCATCCTGATGTCCGTGACGCTGCTGATGGCCGTCGGCTTTTTCCTGATGCTGCGAAAAGCGCTCTACATTCCCTGCACTATTCTCGCTATTGTGTGGCTCTGCCACCTCGTCTACTTCCTCTTCGGTGTGAAGACGATCAAGACAGAATGCGAGGAGCAGATTTGAGTAAAAAAAGCGGCAGAGCCTCCGGAATGCTCCGGCGGCTCTGCCGCTTTTTTGAGAGAGAGAGGGAAAAATCATGCTTTTTCGGGGCGCAGCGGGCCGTAGAAGTAGCTCGCGGTCGCGCCGCCGTCGATGAGGAAGGTCGAGCCCGTGATGAACGCGCCCTTGTCGCTCATCAAAAGCTCGGCGACGTTTGCGACTTCGTCCGCCGTGCCGGGGCGTCCCGTGGGGCACTTAGCGAACATGTTCTTGTAGAAGTCGCCGCGCGGGCCGTTGAACTCGTCGAGTGCCAGCGGCGTGACGATGATGCCGGGGGCGATGTCGTTCAGGCGCGCGCCGCGCTTGCCCCATTCGACCGCCTGCGCCGTGACGCGCTTCTCGTTGCAGCGCTTCGCCATCTGATAGGCATGGAGCGTGTCACGGATGTTCTCGGGCTGCAAAAAGTCGAGGGACAGCAGCTCCTCCGTCGGCGTGGTGGCGAGCTTTTCGCCCTGCTCCGCCATCAGGGCAGGCATGCGCCAGCAGGACTGGTTCGAGATCGTCACGCCCACGCCGCCCGGTGCGATGACCCTGCCGATCTCTTCTAAAAGTACCGCCGTACCGTAGAGGTCGACCTTCAGGATCGCCTCGATGGGCGCCTGACTGGGCGACACACCCGCAGCGTTGACGAGCATCTTGATCTCGCCGTACCTCTGCCCCCGGCAATGAGGGCCTTGATGGACGAGCGGCTCGAGAGGTCCATCTCGATGGGTGTGACATCGAAGCCCGCCTCGTTCATTGTCTTAGCGATGGCCTGCGCGTTTGTGAGCTTTTTGTCGCCGACGACGATCTTCAGCCCGCGCCCATGCGGCGGGCGATGGCCATGCCGATCTGTCCGGCACCGGCCCATAACATGACGTTTTTCGTCGTTTTCCTCCTTACAGCAGCGCCTTGACGCTCTGCGCCCAGGCGTTGATCTTGCTTTCCGGCGTTTCCAGATGGTCGCCGCCGTTCGAGTCGAACTTTACCTGCATATCACAGGCGAAATCCGCGCCGGGGCAGGCGGCCTTCATATCTTTGATGACGCGGCCCGGCCAGCCGCCGTTTGTCATAAACGGCACAACGGTCTTGCCTGCAAAATTCTGTCCATGCAGGAATGTCTTGACGGCGGGAGCCATCGTGTACCACCATGTCGGCGTGCCGACGGCGATGACGTCGTAGTCGGCGACGTTGATGGGAAGCGGCTTGAGCTCCGGCTCAAAGCCCGCGTTCACCTCGCGCTGGCCCTGATCGACCACATCGTTGTAGCTGCCGGAGTACGGCACGGCGGTGTCGAGCCTCACAAGATCGCCGCCGGCGACGCTCTGCAACGCTTTTGCGGTGCGCTCGGTGTTGCCGCACGACTAGGAGTAGTAAACGATCAGGAGCTTTTTCATTTTGCGACCTCCTCAGCCCACTGGGCAAGCGCGCTCTTCGCCTCGTCCACGTGGCTGCCGTGGATGGCGAGGCCCTTCGTGACCGCCGCGCCATGGGCAGCCTTGCGGATGTCGTTTTCGGTATCGGAAAGGCCGCTGCCCTCGTGCGTGCAGAAGGGGTGGATGGTCTTGCCCGTGAAGTCGTAGTGCTCGAGGAAGGTGTAGACCGCCATCGGCATCGTACTGCAATAGTTGGGGTAGCCGAGGTAAATTTCATCATAGGCGTCCAGGTCATCGGGCAGATTCAACACCGCGGGACGGGCGTTTTTCTGCCAGTCCTCACGCGCCTGCGCCACACAGGTCTTGTAGTCGTCTGAATAGGGCTCGGCCTGCTCAATTTTGTACAGCTCGCCGCCGGTCAGATCCGCGAGCATCTCAGCAACCTTTTCGGTGTTGCCGACGGAAATGCGGCGGTACGTGCCGCCGAAGTAGTTCTCTCCCGCGCGGGAGTAAAATGCGATCAATGCTGCCATTGTTTCGCTCCTTTCTTATCTTTTTGCGCCAAAAGCGGCGCATGGTTTTTGTTGATGCTTTCTGTCGCTAACTAAGGGACATTGTCCATCGTCCCTGCCTTTTTTCGTTCAGGTATCAAATTGTCCTTTGAGCAGCCGCGCGAATTCCGGCACGTAGGGGTTCACGCTCTCCTTTTTCCAGAACGCGCAGTATGTGCGAAGAAGCGGCGCACCGTTTCGCACGAGCGGCACACGGGTGAGCGGTTCGGCTGCCTGCCTTTCGCCGCCCTCCAGCGGCAAAAAGCCCCTGCCGCCCGCGACCAGAAGACGTGCCACCTCCAGATTCTCGGCATACAGGAATTCACTTGGAAAGCCGAGTACAATGCGGCTGAATTCCTGCTCCGCCTCCCGCTCCGGCGGCGGGGCGATCAGAATGCAGGGAAAATTCTTGAGCTCTGCCGGTGCGACCGCCTCCATTTGCGCGATTGGGCTGTGGGCGGAGACTTCAATCAGGGCGGGCCGGGCTGCAAGGATCAGATTTTCGTAGGCGTCGGAAAACAAGCGGCGCTGATCGTTGAGCGTGATCTCGACCCGATCCTCGCTCAGCATATCACACAGCTCCCCATGGCTGCCGTACGCGATGGAGACGCTGACGTCGGGATACCTTGCCGAAAAGGCCGCGAGCGCGCGGTGGAACTCTCCCCCCTGCATAGGTGCGCAGGTAGCCGATCTTCAAATTCGCCGCCTCGCCCTTGGCGATCTTCGCCGCCTCGGCGCACATGCGGTCGCAGTCCGCTGTGAGCAGCAGGCTCTTACGGTAAAAGTATTCGCCCGCAGGCGTGAGCGAAAATGAGCGATTTTTGCGCACGAGCAGCGCAAAGCCCAGCTCACGCTCCAAGGACTGCACCTGCTGGGAGATGGCTGACTGCGAGATGAAATCTCCCCCCGCCGCGGCGGAAAAGCTCCCGAGACGCACGACGGATTGAAAGTATTTGAGCTGCTTGAGCATGATGCACCTCCTGATGTCTAAATGACGATCCCCTCGCAGTGGTCGATCTCGTGCTGGATGATCTCCGCCGTCCAGCCGGTGAAGGTCTTGAGGCGTGTTTGGAATTTTTCGTTCTGCCACTGGACTTTGACGGTCTGGAAGCGCTTTGCCTTGCGCGTGCCGGTGAGGGACAGGCAGCCCTCCTCGGTGTCGTAGGGGCCGGACTTTTTGACGATGACGGGGTTGAACATGAGCATGTATTCGCCGTCATTTTCAAAAGCGATAATGCGCTTGTTGACGCCGATCATGTTCGCCGCCATGCCGACGCAGCCGTCCTTGTGGGCGATTAGCGTGTCGAGAAGGTCCTGCGCGGTGTTGAGATCGTCCGCCGTGGCGGCTTCGGCCTTTTGGGCGAGGAAGACTTCAGCTTTGCATATTTCACGAATCATGGCGTTCCTCCTGCGCGGCATTCTGCTGCTTGTAATTTGTGCCCCAGTCGACCATGGAATCGAGGATGGGCTTTAGGCTGTAGCCGGTCTCGGTCAGCGTGTATTCGACGCGCGGCGGTACCTCGGCGTAGACCTTGCGGGTGAGCAGGCCCTTGGCCTCCATGTCGCGCAGCTGCGCGGTCAGCACCTTCTGCGTCACATGGCCGATGGACTTTTTAAGTTCACCGAAGCGCTTGGTGCCGCCCATCAGGTCGCGCAGGATGAGCACCTTCCATTTGTCGCCGATGAGCATGAGCGTCGTCTCGACGGGGCAGGCGGGTAATTCCATGGTATGACCTCCTTCGTGTTACAGATATTGACCGGTGATGCTGTCGGGGTTCAATTGAATTTCCTCCGGCGTGCCGGAGGCGACGATCCTGCCGCCGGCCTCACCGCCGCCGGGGCCCATGTCGATGAGAAAGTCCGCGTTGCGGATGACGTCGAGGTCGTGCTCGATGACCACGACCGTTGCGCCGTTGTCCAAAAGCGCCTGGAAGACGCCGAGCAGCACGCGAACATCCAGCGGATGCAGGCCGATCGACGGTTCATCGAAGACGAAGACAGAGTCGGTCTGCGTGCGGCCGATCTCGCTGGCGAGCTTTAATCGCTGTGCCTCGCCGCCGGACAGGCTCGGCGTTTCCTCGCCGAGCGTCAGGTAGCCGAGGCCGAGCTGCTTCAAAATGCCGAGCTTCTGGCTGACGGTCTTCCGATCCGCGCAGAATTCAATGGCGGAGTTGACGTCCATGTCCATGAGTTCAGGAAGCGAGACGTTTTCGCCCGCCTTGTTCATGAGCTTCACGCCATAGGCGGCTCTTGCGTAGCGCGAGCCGCGGCAGTCGGGGCAGGGAATGTTGACGTCGGGCAGAAACTGCACGTCGAGACTTACAACGCCCGTGCCGTCGCAGCCGGGGCAGCGGAGAGAGCCGGTGTTGTAGGAAAAATCGTTCGCTTTATAGCCGTGTTCCTTCGCGTCGGGCGACTTGGCGTAGAGCTTGCGCAGCTCATCGTGCACGCCCGCGTAGGTCGCGACCGTGGAGCGGACGTTGATGCCGATGGGCGTCGCGTCGATGAGCTTGACGTGCGCGATGCCGTCGGCTTCGACCGAGCGAATGTGCGCGGGCAGGGGATTGCCGTTGATCTTCGCTTCCAGCGCGGGGACAAGGCTCTCGAGCACCATCGTCGTCTTGCCCGAACCGGACACGCCGGTGACGACCGTGAAGCGGCCCTTGGGGATGTCGACCTCAAGCGGCTTGACAGTGTGAATCTGAGAAGTGGACAGATGAAGCGTGCCGTTTGCGAACAGTTCGTCCTTTTTGGCGCGCTCGCGCAGCTTTGTTTCAGCCTTGCCGGAGAGGAACGGCCCAATCTGCGAATTTGAGTTTTCTTCGATCATTGGGATGTTCCCCTCGGCGATGACATGGCCGCCCTTAGCGCCCGCTTCGGGGCCCATTTCGACGATCCAGTCGGCCTCCTTCAAAATCTGCGTGTCGTGGTCGACCAAGATGACGGAGTTGCCGTCGGCGACGAGATCGTGCATCACGCCGGTAAGCCCCACGATATTCGACGGGTGCAGACCGATCGACGGCTCGTCGAGCACATAGAGGACACCGGTCGTGCGGTTGCGCACGGCGCGGGCGAGCTGCATGCGCTGCCGCTCGCCGGTGGAGAGGGTAGAGGCCGAGCGGTCGAGCGTCAGGTAGCCGAGGCCCAAGTCGATGAGCCGCTTTGCCGTGCTCTCAAACGCCTCGCAGATGCTCTCGGCCATCGGGCGCATCTCCTCAGGAAGACTTTCCGGCACGCCGCGCACCCAGTCGACAAGGTCCGAGAGCGTCATTGCGCAGGCCTCGTCGAGCGAAATGCCGCGCAGCTTCGGCGCGCGGGCGGCAGAAGAGAGACGCGTGCCGTGGCATTCGGGGCAGGTCTCTTCCTTGAGAAATTTTTCGACGCGCTTCATGCCCTTTTCATCCTTAACCTTGGCGAGTGCGTTTTCGACGGTATAGACGGCGTTGAAGTAGGTGAAGTCCAGCTCGCCCGCCTGGTTGGAATTCTTGTTGTGGTAGAAGATGTGCTTCTTCTCCGCGGGGCCGTGGAAGACAATGTCCTTTTCGCTTTCGGTCAGGTCGCGGAACGGTACATCCGTGCGCACGCCCATCTGGCGGCAGATGTCGGTCATCAGCGACCACATCAGGCTGTTCCACGGCGCGACCGCGCCGCCGTCGATGGTCAGGGAATCGTCGGGCACAAGTGTGTCTAAGTCGACGGTGCGGACGATGCCCGTGCCGCTGCACTTTGGGCAGGCACCCTGTGAGTTGAACGCCAGCTCCTCGGCGGACGGCGCGTAGAAATGCGCGCCGCACTCGGGACAGACGAGCTCCTTGCCCGCCGCAACGAGCAGGGAAGGTGGGACGTAGTGCCCGTTCGGGCAGCGGTGGCTGGCTAAACGCGAGAACATCAGACGCAGGCTGTTCAAAAGCTCTGTGCCCGTGCCGAATGTGCTGCGGATGCCGGGCACGCCGGGGCGCTGGTGCAGCGCCAGCGCGGCGGGAACATACAGAACCTCATCCACGCTCGCCTTGGACGCCTGCGTCATGCGGCGGCGCGTGTAGGTGGACAGCGCTTCAAGGTAGCGACGCGAGCCCTCGGCATACAGCACACCGAGCGCCAGTGAGGATTTTCCCGAACCCGACACGCCCGCGATGCCGACGATCTTACCGAGCGGAATGTCGACGTCGATATTTTTAAGATTGTGGACCTTTGCCCCACGAATGAGCATTTTGTCGATCATGGTATCACTCCATCAGCTGTGAAAAAAGTGTTGAAAATATACAATAGTATTCTTTTGGTAACTACGCCACAATATTGTGCTTACTTTACGAAAGTTCTCTATGGCGCTATGATAAGGCCAACGAAAGAAAAATACAACCTTTCGAGTACAAAACATTTTGGAGATATTTATCATGAACAAGACTGCTGACCGTACCGTAGCGCTGGACAAGGGCCGCGTGGACGTCTATACTAAAAACGGCGTCACCCTTTACGCCTATCAGACCCGCGACCTCATCGACAACGAGGTCTTTGTGCTGGCAAAGAAAGGCCGCGGCGTCGTGATCGAGCTGCCGTGCTTTTTTGACAATATTCGCGAGCTGACTGATTTCCTTAAGAGCGAGGGTGTCACGGTCGAGGCGAAGTTCGTTGCCTATCATGCGGCGGGCGCGTCCTTCCTGCCGGAGGTCCCCGCCTACGGCACCGAATCCTCCGTCGCCTATAACACGACGGGCGGCGGCGCAGGGCTGGCCGCGAATTTCAAGAACGCATTCGGCGACAGCTTCGATCCCGCCATTTGCGAGGTGGATCACGTGCTGGACGAGGGCGAGATCGAGCTTGCGGGTATCCGCTTTGTTGTGAAGCCCAATGCCGAGGCGTTCGACCTTGAAATTCCGGAGATCAACTGTGTTTACACGCACATGATGGGCCACGATTGCCACTCCATCGTGGCGGGCTGCCCGCATGCAGACGGCATCATTTCCCAGCTCAACTACTACATCCGCAAGGGCTTTGACCTTGTCCTGACCGCGCATTACACGCCCGAAGACCTGAAGGATGCGCAGACCAAGGTGGACTACCTGACGAACCTCAAGGAGATCGCGCTGGAGAGCGAAAGCGCCGACGAGATGAAGGCCAAGGTGCAGGAACAATATCCTGATTACAGCGGAATGAACTATCTTGACATGACGGTGGGCTTTTTCTTCCCCAATAAGTAAGACGCCCTGAGAAAGGAGCAAAACATGACGCAGGCGGAGCGGCGGCTGTACCTGATCCGGTCGCTATTGAACGAAAAAACGGAATACCAAAGCCTGAACGTGCCGCGGGACGCGGGGGAGCAGCGCAAGCTGCTGCGCTCGCTGATGAATGTCCGTATGCCGAAAGTGGCAGACGAAGCGTTTCTGCGCGTGCAGGACGAGTACTTGCAGCAAGAGCTGGCAGACGAGGGCATTACCGACCTCGACGATCTGCGGCCGGTCAGTGGTGACCTTTACCTCTGGCAGGGGGACATCACGTGCCTCAAGTGCGGGGCCATCGTCAACGCCGCGAACAGTTGATGTTGAGATTCCATTGACTGAACTAATGTGTAAAAGAGACGGCATTGAATTTATTGAGTCTATAGAAAATGGAACACGAATTCGTTTTGCAGTATATGAGTATGATGAGAGCAAAAAAGGTGAGGATTTGGACGAGAATTTACGACTCAAGTCTGTTGTTCCGTTTCAGCTTGCATATGCCGTTTCAATTCACAAGGCGCAAGGCCTTGAGTATGACTCTGTCAAGGTGATAATTCCAAGTAATAATGCTGAGAAAATAACCCATGGTATCTTTTATACAGCAATTACTCGAGCCAAAACAAACCTAAAAATTTACTGGAGTTCAGAAACAATGCACGATGTTGTAAAGGGATTTGCAACCGATGAGTCGAAACGGAAAAGTCTCGAAATCGTGAAAACTAAGTTGGGGAAAAACTGATGTTCGCGATTTCATTACCATCACGACACACCTCAAATTCTGCGCCGCAATAGACAAAGAATAAGAAAAACCCCTCTGAAATCAACGGTTTCAGAGGGGTTTTGGTCCGAGTGGCGAGGCTCAAACTCGCGGCTTCGTGGTCCCAAAGGGATGCTGAACACTTTTTCTAATTGTTTGGTACAAAATAAGCATAGTACCCGAAGCGGATAGGAAGCCTCGGAGACTATGCTTATTTTTGTTATAATGGGAGGGCAATGGATGGACGGTCTCTTTGATGAGCCAAGCGCTCGAGCTGTAAACAGTCCTCCGCCCTCTTGTTATAAAGATTCG